>JAABUY010000854.1_pt1 | contig 46948 bp, 6 predicted proteins | sample 5560271 | NCBI WGS metagenome assembly JAABUY01 (sample SAMN10711886, study PRJNA513374) | rock metagenome | isolation source: Antarctica rocks | place: Antarctica: Victoria Land, University Valley | reverse complement strand
CCCTCCATCACCCCCCCCATCACCCCTCCCAATGCACATCCTCCCAAACAACTGGTTCGCTGGCAAGGTTTCAGAGCGCATTGTTCGTCGTTGGGGTTCTGATCTTGGGTCGGGATCTCAGGATATACATTTTGTCGTATTCACCTTGCTTTTTATCTCGTCCGGAATGGCGAGTAGTAGGTCCATGATGATACTCAGCTCCTTCCAACCCCTCTCTCTCCCTCTATACCTACCTATCCGTCTCTCAATACCCGTATCAACTAAATCTAAATCCCCCAAAACCATCCCCCTCCACCCTCCCCCTCCCCCCCCCAACAAAACCCCAAAACCCCCACTCCATACCACCTAACCCCCCAAAATTAAACTCCCCAACTCCCCAACTCATCTACGGTAATCCAACACAATCTGATCTATTTCTTGCGCTATCTAGGTAGCGAGGAGAGTTGTGGGAGAGTTGGAAGGATGGAAGGATGGAAGGATAGCGATGATGGAGATGAGGGAGTTTTGTAGAGGGGTGTAGGGGTGTAGGAGAGAGATTAGTTGAGAGATGGATGGATGGATGGATGGATGGACTGGGTGCGGGGGGTGTGATATGAATGGGCTCTTTGGTGGGGGATGGTAAAGTATTTTTGTTTCTAAGCATTATGTATAAATGAGGGTTTTGGACTGGGGTTGTAGGGTTGTGTGATGGATATAAGGTGCCATGTAGCTATCTACAAGGCAGTCTTGTCTCTTCTCGTGATAGATAGCATCTATGATTGGTGAACATCACTCGCAACCGCGCTTTTAAGATAAGAGTACAGGATGGTATGGTAGATATTATAAGGTACTGTAGGTCCTAAAGAGCCTATCTACACTCCAGTCCTATCTCTTTCTTTGGCAAATAGGACCAAAGTATTGTGGAAATGATATACTTGGTATCTATGGTATACTACCTATTTACCTATGTAATGCTAAAAAACATGCATGCCAACTGCCGTAAATTCAAGATCCAAGTTTCAATTTAGCCAAAAGGGCTTCGCACTTCTGCATGCATGTCTGATTCCAATTGAGATGTCGCTTCTAGTTGAATTTCCGCTTGAATATGGTGTTGTATCGCACCGGGATTCCCTCGCAAGATCTCGAATCCATACTTGATCGATCAATCGGTAGTGCTGTTGAGTAAATATTCGATACTATTCGCCCTGACATTCTCCTTCGCATCACCCACTTTCGTCGTCGTCTTGGACGACAGGCCACGCCAAGGTGGGCCCGGGCTGAAGACCGTCTTGATGGGGGTGTGACGCACCGGGCTCGCCGCCGACCCAGATCCCATCGCAGATGCCGAAGCGGCGATGGACGGTTTGCGCGGTTTGACAGCCGATTTGAGGATGGGGACGTTCCAGGATGGGGAGTCACGGTCGGGATAGCGCTCGTCCAGAGCCTCTTTGACCATGGCGAAGACGTATTCTTGACCGCGGAGCTCGCACGTTGCGTCGCATGCCGTGGCGTAGAGCTTCTCGACGCAGTCGTGCCAGTGCTTGGTAGTCCAGACCTTTTCGGCGTCGATGACGTCGCTGAGGGGCGAGAGGATACGGGTGCAGGTGTCTCGGTTCCAGAGGGAGCGGGCAAGCCAGAAGTTGTGTCTCTTAGGCTTCGTAAGGTCCGCGTATTTCAGGAATCCCTCGTTCATCTTATCGAACTGTGTGACATTCTCTCTAATCTGGACTATGTTAGTTCTCTGCCAGCACCAGGCTTGCCGAGGATTACTCACAAATTCTTCAAACCAATCTGACGCCCACATCTGTTCCCGATAGTGCTCTTGAAGCTCTTCAGCACATGTTGCCATATAACTAGCTGGTGATATGCAATCCCTAATGGGAAACAGATCGTTCAAGATCCACGCGACATCGCTCTGCGTAAGTACCATGTTCTTGAAATACCACAGCTTGGTCTGTTGGAGGAACCACTCCACATCTTGGTCTTCAAAGGTCTCCATCAAGCATTCACGTACAATATTTTCAAGCCGCCACTGCTCACTCAAATGCAATGATTGGCCTGTCGATGGTTGCTTCAGAGTCGGCTGCTGTGTCTCTATCACTTCTTGGACCGAGCTGCTGGGGTGTTGCGTCTCTACGGCTTTTTGCGGCGAGCTTCCGGGGAGCTGGGTTTCGGGAACTTCTTGTGGTGAGTTTGCGGCGACAGCTCGAGACAACCCCTCTCCTACTTGACCATTGTCATGGTCTACCTCCATGTCATCATTGGTATTCTCGTGTGGAGACATTTCCAACGCTTGCCCCATGGGTGAGTGGTTGTCGTTGGAAGTAGACTCAAGAGCTTCGGCTCCGCCATTGCTCGCTGGAGGCGTTTGCAAATGCGGGGTTGACAGCGTATGGTCAACATCTTCAGCAGTCTTTGTACTCGTTTCGGTATACTTGACGGAAGGAACAGCATTGAGCACCTTGCCGGTCTTCTTATCTAGAAAATCTCCAGGTATGAGGCTCCAGGCAATCTTCCCATCGTCTCGCACGGTTTTAAGAAATGAAGGATGATTGTAGAGAGGATTTCGAGGGGATGATTCTAGTGTCTTTCCATTTTCTGGCAATGCATAGTATGGGAAAAGATCTTTCACGCCTTGCTGAATCTCAGGGAGGGTCATCTCAGGTATCGTCGAATTGACAAACACCTCGTACACGATAGCATTCCAGGACAATTTTGGGCGAGTCAACTGTTCAGGATCTGGATCCGCTTGGTGTGGCATAGTAGATGCTGAGGTCGATCTAGTTGCCTGGCCAGGGACAGGTGTCGAGCCGTGAGACATGGATGACTCAAGCGTTGAAGGCGTTCTCTGCTTTGGAGACAACGTTGGCTCGTCATCGCCGCCCTCGGTGGGAGTAGACTCGTTGTAATTGACGGCAGCACGTGAAGCTCTTCGGGAACCAACTGCCTTCCCAGCAAGTCCTTGCGTAGACTCTGACCCCATAGATGATTTCTGAACAGGGTCTGGAGTTGTGGTGGCACTGGCCCCACTGGCCCGTGCCTTCATATCCTGCAACTGTCTTCGAGTCATCTTGACAGGCGCTTGGGCTGATGACTCGGCGAACGCAGCAATCTGACGAGCTTCTGCCAGGATCTTCTCGTCAACCTTACCTCCGTCTTCTTCGTCACTGATCCAAGCCCAATTTCCCTTTGTGTAAATACCACTACCACTACCTTTGGCTTTGATCGTATCCCCTACTACGCCTAATGTTAGTGTCAATGATTGATGAGCGAGAATGCGATTGAGGAGAGAATGAGGCTCGTATGCTTCCTGAGCAATGAAATGTTAAGCCAAACGCATACATGCTACACCACTGACCTTTCTCGACAACACGAGCTACACCCTTGGGCGTTGCTACCTTTCCCCTGCCTAGGTCTGGAGTGGCTGGCGGGTCCAGTTTAACCCTCTTAGACCCTATTGCAGTACTCGGTGGTGATCGTTTCGACGGCACCAGAGGTGATGGTAAGCTTGGAAGTGATGCTGACTCTTGTGTTGTCTTCTGACGCGGTGACTTATTTTTCACGGCCGGACGTCGTGCTGGCGCAGCAGCCGCGGAAGACGAGCCGCATGGGGGCTTTCTGGGGTTTTGGCTGAAGGCCTCATACAGCTTTGAATAGTTTACTCCGAATACGGCTGTCAGATCTGGCGTGCCATGGTTCTTGACCTTTAAGTTGGCATCTATGTTGCATGGTCTAAGTGGATATGAGCAGATGACTTACAGGGTAGAGCTTTGTGCGTCCAGGGTTCGATATCTGGTAGAGATTCTTCTTGCTACTGTTCTCAAGATCGTAATCATCGTAAACGCCCTTGCCGCCTTGACGCTGTTTGGCAACAGAAGACGGTTCAGATCCAGAACTCGACGGGCCCAGATCGTTGGAGGGTGGAAAAGATGGGTTCACAGGAATTTCATCATCAGCCATGGCTTCTACGTCTCTTGTAATAGGACTTGAGTGAGCTTTTGATGAGAGTGATAATGAAATATGGCTGGGAGATGCGGAAGGATTGTGAGATGTCAGCTTATGTGGCGCGTCAACAGTGGGGATAAACACAAGACAACAATGTCTGAGATTGCCTGTCGAGTGGTCCTCCACCAGATAGAAAGTTGAACAAGATGGTTATTGATGGGAGAATGATGAAGGAGGAGGTCGATGCCTGATCAAAGGTTGTTGGAGGAGGTCGGAAAGCGAAGTGAAGGGAGTGGCCACTAGCGCCCTTTCGGCCCAATTTTTGCCTCGATGTCAGCCCTACCAAGAAGATTGCTCGCCTGATCGGGTTTAGCGCAGGAATAGGCACTCAATAGACTTCCAATCATATCATCATAAGTATCCCAAGGTAAGGTATTCACTCCGTCGGAGATGCTGTGCCTAATCCGAGACAACCTTTTGTTTGCCTGCTTTCTATGGTGCGCGGACAGGCAGTGCTCAGCCTGAGCCCCAGCCATGATCCTCATGTCTGCTGGTCAAAGCCAACATCTTGCGCCCCCTGTTCCCAACGTTTTAACAGGAATATCTATCTGGCTTCGTTGGAAGGATGAAACCTCGCAATCGGCCACTCGATCCCTGCAATCCCCAAACATCGTTGCGATATTGTCATCCTTCTGAATTTAGACTTTCTCGTATAGACTGTCACGTCGCACAGATCCAGCAAAAACCTCGCAATTGACCAAAATCGATAAAATGAAATTAATAGCTTCAGTAAAGAATTCTAGACTCGGACCCAGGGAAGTCGTGGGTTGCAAATCTGGTGCTAATCTTGGAATGGCGGCCTGTGAAAATTGTCGGGATTTTGACGTTACACAGCTCAAGTCGTGCGATAGGTCAGATTTCCTAGCCTCAACCAAACGACCGATGTGCACGAGATCTGTAGACACGAACTAACGCTGTGTAACCCATAACAGATCATATTTAGAGAGACGTTGTCACTTTGCGATAGGGTCAATCTCTTAGCTCTTTCCACCAATCAACGACCATGTATGAATTTGTTGATTGAAGATAAGCCTTATTCAGGGACACGTTATGCAGCCGCAAGCATCGCTTTTCCAATGTCTATTCTCATCCAAACGCACTCTTCGTATTCAATCGCCAGGCATCGCTTTTCCAATATTAACCCCATCCAAAATGCTCGTTTGATCATACAGTCTTCACTTTATAGCGTGCTTCTCAGCCATCACCGAGGCTCAGATTTGGAGCCTTGCCCAACTTGGAAGGTCTCCTATTGCGTCTCCCAAGATTCATTGTTCAAAATCGAAGTACCAAACTTAGCAAACCAGTCTATCGTGACTTGCTCATTACCCTTGCACCCCGCCAGGCACCCTTATTTCCTGGCCGGTTTCTGCTTACTTCTCAGCTTTGTATACAATGTTGGAGACTGCTGGAGAGGCGCTACTGGAAAATCCCGAACCGGTACAGCCTTCTGAGATTGTCGATCAGGCCAGAACAATCGAGACTGTGCTGCGAGTTAGTCTTCGTTCGAGAGTCTTAGGGGAATGCAGCTTACATTGTGCACAGACTGCGGATTGATGCCTTTGGATAATTGCTCAAGCTCCAGGCGCACGGTATTCCGTTCAACATCGATTGCAGTGTCCTTGGTCCTGATATCCGCATCGACTAACTGCGTCCTGCAGGCAGACATCCCTGATGACCACCTCCTCATCGGTTTAGCATCCTCAACTGCTTGCGACTCTGGTGCCATTGCTGTGATTTGATATTGCTGAGGGATTAAGGGTTTACTCCCAGATTTTGGCGCATGGCCCAATGACCTATGAGACCGAGTCGACGTGTCATCAGCCTTCTTTGGTGGTAAGTGATCGGCAAGGCATGGAGCTGATCGGTATTCAAGACGTCCAACGCGCGCTGGAGGTGTCGAAGGCGTCGAACGTTCATCTGCCATTCTCCGCAAGGTTCTTGATGTGAACGTTTGAAAGATAGTTGACTCTTGTTGAAAGAGCCGGGTAATTTGATGTTTGTTGATGGAGGAGGGTTGGTGTCATGATGGATAACAGATCTTGACCCCACGACATGACCCTTGACACGGTTATACCCGTTCCTTGACACGTCAAGTGCAAAGTCCCTTCTATCCCAAAGCAAATTTCTAGCACCACCGCGAACGTCAAGAGACAGATCTTCGGCGCTAGGTCCCATGTCTGTCCTCATCTGCGCAGTGCCTCTAGCTCCCAGGTTCACAAACCCACGACCTGTTCGTTGCCGTTTGCAAGAGGATGATGTTATATCCGAGTCCATAGCTTGTGCATCCCGCTTCTTGACTACCGTGTATGTTCCGTTCACCGTACTAGCAACTTGAATCGTGTTGTTGTAGACAATAAAAGTAGAACCATGGTATTTGGTGGTGGAATCATTGCTTTTTGGGGGTTGCCAGAAGGGATCCGATTTGCTATGCCACAAAGGAGGGTCCATCTGGAGAAACTGGTAGCATTAGCGATTGTATCATCTCGTGAGAATAGATGTAGTGAGTCCTTTTAGTGAGAGAGCTGACCATGATGAGCTATAACACACGTTAGAGCTGATAGAGGGCAAAAGATAAAATTCCTAATGGGATGTGATCTTGCGGGTTGTGTTCTGATAGAGGAAGACAGAGGAGCGAGGCAGTTGTCTAAATTCTCAACTCTCAATGTTTAATGATAGTCGGAGGTAGTGATGCAGCAATCCAGAGTGCCCAGCATTATATTTCAGCGGGATCTGGCAAGGGTCTTGTTAATTGGATTCACTTTCGATTTTACGTACGTTGCAATCCCTATCTTCAAACGCGTAAAGGGTCGGTGAGGCGTACTTGAAGCATTTTTGAAGATCGATGGTTTAAAACCCCTATTGACTGGTCGATGAGCGAGAGAACTGAGTAGGAGCTCCTGAACAAGGTCTGCCGCCTTCCTACTGGAATAACGCAGAAGTGTGACAGCAATTGGGAATCCATCAAGCCCACGTTGTTGAGAGACACAGCTTGTCTTGTGATAGAGGAGAATAGAAGATTAGAGGAGCAAAGTAAGATTCATCTTTCACAGTGGCCACTGGCAACATTTCACAAAAGTCGTTTAGTATCGATCTTCCATCAATGCCATCCTTCACGCACTCATACCCTCTGCTACATCCCTCAAGTACCTCTTGTCCTCGCCTGAAATTGAGCGAAGTAATCTGTAGGAGTCTATGTTCTATTCTCCTGTAATACAATTCCTTCTGCCTAATCACCGACCTTGAGAGATCAGAAGCAAACGGCTCAAGCCTTATTCGTATTCGATGTAAACCTTTCCTGGTGTATTGTAGCACGCCTGTTCGCCGTAGCAAGCCTACTCGTTTGTCCCATTTTGGAGCATGGTCTCCGTCGATGTTCAAGCTTTGTATGTTGTATGCATGCAGGCATACCCGCCCTCATTGAATCCCACCCTGTCATATAACGGCTGGTATGCACGTTTATTATCAAGACAACAGCTTGCACTTAATGCCAAATATTGAGGTGTGACCACCACGAGGAAGCTCAACGGAAGCACATTATCTAGCGGCATGCATTGCTATTGACTGGGAAGTCCGCGCACGGACCAATGATCTTCCGTTCCTGCAAGTGGAACTTGAACTAAGGTAGTTCTAGAATCCCCGGGTGGCTGTGTATTACTAAGGTCTTGGCTACGGCAACTTATCCGTGTAACTGGAAATAATATTCCTATTTATAAATTCCTTAAGTACTAACTGTTTAGATATTAAATTAATATTCTAAGAAGTATAAATTCTTAAACTTATTAAATATAAGTTTATCTCTAAAATACTATATTTTATTTTGAATATAATTAAGCTATTTAAGTTAAAGTATTCTTATAAGTTAAAAAGGTAATATAAAGGTTTATACTAAAAGTCTTATAATTTTATTAAAATATTATACTTAGACTAACTATTTATTTAGTACTTAGAGTTAATATTATATATTAATCTAACTTACTAAACTACTTATAACTAGCTTATTACTTATATAGGTTTAGTATTATATAATAATTATAAGTTTAGTTTTAAATAAAACTAATATAGTTAGTCTAATTATACTCTTAGCTAATTAAGTATTAGATATCTTAAATATTAATATTTAGTAGGTATACTAGAAAAGAGTAAGTAGAATTTTTATATATTATAATATTATTAATAGTTTTAGATATTACTATTACTAAGGATTTATATATAGTAAGTTATACTATTATATAAAGATTATAAGCTCTTCCTCTTACTTCTTATAATATTAATAAGAAGGTAGTATTTATAGTTTATATAGTATCTTATAAAGAAGGGTATAGATTATAATTATAATCTTATAGTATAATCTATTTTAAGAGAGAAATATATTAGTAATAACTTATAAGCTAGAAGGTTATAAATAGTAATAACTAAGAAAGAGTTAGCTGTTCTAGAATAGATAGAGAAGCTTTCTATATATAAGTATAATTATACTATTTAAACTAACTATTAGAATATAGTTATCTCTAAGGCTAATAGGTTTAGGTTAATCTTATAGAGTAAAGTATAAAGGGCTAGATAAGTAAGTTTTATATTAAACTAGTCTAGTATAATAGTATTATATTTAGTATCTAGAAGATAAACCTAAAAGATAATATAAGTTAAGTATAATATATCTATCTACTAGGAAACTATATAATAGCTTAGAATTACTTCTACTTATCTTAAGCTACTTAAGTCAGTTATATTAAGTAGCTACCCTACTTACCTTACTTATTCTAGCTAAGGCCTAGTAAGTAAGTAACCCTTACTTATTATACTAAGGCTTCTTAGGTTATAATACTAACCTCTAATTTCTTAACTTAATCTATATTAGTAAACTAGGAAGCTTATATACTATAGAAAAATACGTATTTTCTATATATAATAGGCGCGCTTATATATTAGCCCTAGGGCTCGTTTTAATACCTCTAATTACTATAAGCTACTATTTATACCTCTATAGTACTAAAAGCGCGCTTAGTTTTCTAATTATTTATTAGGGCGTATAAATTAGATATTATAATTTATATAATATTCCTAGAAAAGGTTTATTAAATATTATAGTTAATATCTCCCCTATCTACTTACACGTATTTAATAAATATATCTTTCTTAGAATTTACGCTATTATTATTATAATCCTATTAGGCGGTATTATTACTATATCTACCTATCTTATATATTCCTTAGAGAGCGCTATTTATACTATTATTATAAGTAGTATTATTATTAGGAATTACTACTTATCTACCTATTCTAATTATAGTAGTCTATCCGCGCTACCCTAATTTATCGCCTATATTAATACTAGTACTATTATTAATAATATATAAAATTATACTTATAGTACTTAATATATATTTATTATACTATTTACTTAGTATTTATAAACTACCTTCTAATAAAATTATTCCTACCTACTTAATATCCCCGTATTATAGATTATCTTCTTAGATCTTACTACTTTCTAGTTAAATTTCTACGTATAACTTTTTTCTAACCTACTTCTTGAACCCTATATATTTAACCTTATCACCGTTTATTATAATTATATTACTACCCTTTAGCGTCTTATACTATATCCGTTCTAGTTATACTAGCCTAAATATACCCTAGAAATCCTCTATTAACTAGGATCTATAAGTACTTTAGTTTATAAGTAGATCTTCTCCTTTTATTATATATAATATATAACGTCTTATAACTTACTACCTACTATCTATCTTTAGTATACTTAGCGATATATATCCGCGTATAAAGGTAGAATAAGGGAGGGGAGGGAGGTTATTATCCTATCTAATTTAAGAGGTTAGCTATATATAAATAGATAGAGTAAGTAGAATTATACTATTAGCCGTTTCCTCTTAAGCCTTACTAATATATAAGGATAGCGTTATTAAGGTTAATACTCGTACCTTAAAGAGCTATTCTATAATATTTAATTAATACTAGAATTATTACCTTATATAGGTTTTAAGTTAGCTATTATATCTCTCTTTATATTAGTTAGATAGGAATACCTACCTTAAATACCTAAAGGACTAGAGTATTTATTATTATCTAAATTATCTAATAGTAGTAGGTTATCTAGTTAACTAGTATTAATATCTATTTTATTCGCCTTATTATCATTTTTATTTATAACTATAATATTACGGAGTATATCCCTTACCCCTTTTAAATAAAGCTTACGGATACGCCTCTTATAAAGGTTAGCTTTTAAGTTATCCTATATATACTATATTATTTACTAGCGCCCTATAATAGTATATAATTAGCTCTTAGTTATATATCTATATATAATAGTAAGATAGCTAGCTATATACCCTAGGCCCTTTTACCCTTAAATTTCTTAATATAGTAAATATTATACTTATATTTAGATATATAATATCCTACTATTATTATAGTATAAATTAATAGGATATTAGGTAGGGGGTTAAAAAACTTCTTTATACTTTCCTTATTAGTAAAACTAGTCTTTATTAGTTTAAATACTATATTTATAAGTACTTTTATTAGGATAGGATTTAACTATTTAACCTTCCTCTTATAAACCTAATATTTAATTAGAAGTAATATTAAATAGAGAGGTAACTTATATTATTATATATAAAAGTTAGGTAGTCTAATAATATATTAGCTTATACTATTACGTCCGCCTATAAGCCGTCCTATTTATATATAGATAATACTATAATTTACATAATAGTTAAAGAGTATAAGCGCTATTCTCTAAATAAGTTAAATAACTAGTACTTAGTTTAGTTAAGATAGGAGGTAATTATAAATATTATACTAACCTTTTAGGCTTTAGGCGTAGTAGGTATACTATTAACCCTATTTAACTTACTTCTAATCTTAAGCCTTAACCTTTTAATTACCTTATTCTATATAACTTTTATTTAACTATTTAACTATATAGGGTTATCTTCTAGCTATATCTCTCTTCCCTTCCCTAGGCTTTTAGTAGTACTAGAAAGAATTATTACCTTTAGATACTTTATATAATTAGAAACGATAATAGTACATATCTTATAGGAGAGTACCTTAGAATAGTAATAGATACTATCTTAGAGATATAGTCCTATTCTATTATTACTATAATAATCCTTATTAGTATTAGGGCTTAATAGGATATTACTTATCTTACTACTTACTCCCCCTACTAGATTTCCTATAAGAGGACTTATTAATAGTTAATTTCTCCTTAGACCGTATTAGTAGATAGTTATAGTATAGTATAGAATAAATACCTCTATCTTTATATATCTATTATTAATAGAGGATATTACGTATTTTTACTTCTCTCTAACTAAAGGTTACTTATTCTCCTTATTACTTAATTACTTATAGTTATTATCCTTAGTAGATACTAATAACTTAGTAGACTACCTATTATTCCGCCTATTATAATTATATCCTTTATCTATCCTATAGTTCTAGAGTTAGGTTATATTAGTAACTAAGTACTACGCGTCTAGGGGTAGTAGTCTTACTATCTTATATATTATATTAGTATTATATAGAGAATAGGTATTATATTCCTATAAGTAGATAGAAGGAAGAAGTAGTAGATTATATTATTAGTAAATTTAAAAATAATAGGAGAAGGGGAAATCCCCTAAATTATTAGGAAATTAACCTATTTAATATAGCGTTAGGGGGCTAAGCTAAGTTAATTAAACTAGATAGGGTTTAATAAACTAACTAATATTACTTTAATTTATATTAAGTATATTAGTACTAGTAACCCGTACTATTTATTTATAAGGAAAACTATTACTAGTAACGTCTACTATTACTCTTAAATATAATATCTTCGTTATATTTAAGCGTAGGGCGCCTCGTTATAAATACTATCTAGACTCTAGTTAGTTAAAACTACTTATTAATACTATATATAGGACTTATTCTAATATATACTATGTATTTTCTAGTAGCTACTAAACCCTATATATTAAAAGTAAAGCGCTTAGTACCTTAAGTATATATTTCTACTAGCGCTACCCTTTATTCCCGTTTATTAGTAATAATAATACTTAGTAACCTAGGATAGGTGTAAATAATAGTATCCTTTATCTTATTATAACCTAGGTTAGACTTAATTAGGGCCTTAAACTTTCTAAAGTTAAGGTTATTTATATCTAGTAGTTCTATATATATATTACTCTTCTAAATATCTTAAGTTATATATATTATACTTTAATCCGTATTATTACTAATATATAATAAGGTATAATAAATAAAAGCTATATACTAATTAGGTTCCCTAATTAAGTATATAGATTCTAGTCTCTTATCTAAATCCCTATATAATTTAGCGCTTAATATTTTATAATCTTCTCTACTATCCTTATAATATTATTTAGCCCTTATTTATCTCCTCTAATTATAATTATTTTATTAGGTAAGGAAGAGGAAGTATTAATCCTTCTACTATTTAGGGATATTACTAAATATATAGGTAAACTCTTTATATATATTAGTAAACCTAGATTATAAGTAGTCTCTTACCTTCTTTATATTTAATCTTTAACCTAGTAGTCCTATAGATTCTAATTACTTTTATAGTTAGGTAAGAAGAAGTATATAAGTAGTTTTATTAATTTCTAGTATATCTTTTATAATCTTAGCGGACTATCCTATATTATTAAACTCCCTAGGGTTTATTCCTACTAAGTCTAGTCTAGGTAGCCGTCTTATATACGCTAGATAAATAGTTATATATATATTAATATTATAGTGTTATTTATTAGTAAACCCACGTAGTATATATAGTAATATATACGCTATAGAAAGTCTATTACTCGCATTTTATCCCTACCTCTAGGTAGCCTATAAATATAAATACTAAATATATTATTATTTAAATATTATTATACTACTTCCCTATTATAATATTTAAAGTATCTATTATATTATTTTATAGCTAGGGCTATTCTAGCATTATAATATAGAGTACTATATTCTATATCCTTAATAAAGAAGAATAAAAGGTAGGATATTATTATATTATAGTTATAATATTATATATTAAGCCTTCTTATATCTAGTAGTTAAGAAAAGAAAAATACTTAGATTATAATTTTATCTATCTAATAAATAATTCGCTATCTTTTATTAGCTTAAAGAGAATAGCCTTCTATTTTATTACTCGTCTAGTCTATTAGAGAGATTTCTCGTCGTATATTATATTATATAAGTCCTAGTTAGTATAATTATTAATATAAGCTATATTATTATATCTTATATCCTTTCCCGTATACACTAATATAATATATATACTCCTTATAATTCCTATTAAGGGGATAAGTTAACGCGCTTTAAGTATCCTTAGATTAATAGCTATACTAATTAACTATAATTCTACTTCTACTATTCTGTAAATCTTATATAGAGCCCCCCCTTTATATATTCTTAGGAAATTTATAAGGGCTCCGTTATACTTTAATAGTTAACCCTTAATAGTTAGATACCTTATATCTAATACTATTATAAGAAGCTAAAGCTTAGTAGGCCTTTAACTATAAAGTAATACTATATAAGCCTAAGGCCTTAATTCCTATATTAGGATATAATTATATCTCTACTTTCCCTAATTCTACTAGTTTACCATATATATTATATTATTAATAATAAGATTATTTATATCTTCTAAATCTTTCCTATCTAACTTCTAGTATCTTATTAATAGATATAAGTAGATAAAGTATATATCTACCTACTTAGGATTATATTCCCTTCTATCTATATTTTTATTAATTATAGTCCTCCTATCTATCTCTTCTTAGTATTAGCGTATAAAGACGGCTAGTATCTTAATAAGGCCCTCTACTTATAGATACTATTATATTATAAATAGTATATACTAGATCCTATTATCTAGTCTAATAGCTAAAACTATTTATATTTACTACTTATTAGGTTTATATTAAAAACGCGATAATTTAACTTTATAATTAAGTATTAATACCTTAGTTATAAGGTCTACCCTTTTTAGGGTAAATAGCCTTATTATAGACTAAAATAGGTCGTCCTCTATAACTAGTATTTATAGGTAGTAGGTAGCGTGGCGTATAAGTTATTCTTAAAAGTTTTCTTACTTATTAGTTAAATTAAAGAAAGCCTTAACTAGATAGTAATATACTACCTCTCTATATTTACTATTATAGTTATCTATAATACTAAATTACTAAATCTACTCCGCGTAATATATTATTATATAGAGTTTTAATATATTAAAATAGCTACCTAGGTTCACCTTATTAACTAGCTTATATTAGTTAAAATAGGTCTTAAATTTATTAAATTAATATAGCGCGTCTTTAAGATATCTTAGTATTTTATTATTATATAAATAATATCAAGTAATTAGGATAAAGTCTATTAATACCTAGGTATATTTAATTTCTAAACTATATAAGTTTATAAATAGTAGAGTAATTATTAGTATAAGTTATTATATAACAGCTTATTAGTCCTTATCTATCTACTATATAACGGCGCTATAATACTTAAAAATCTTTAGGTTATAAAAGGGAGGAATATTATAGAATCTTTTATCTAATTATACCTTCCCTAGTACCTCCTTTAATATCCCCTAAGACCCCTTTAATTTCCTAGTACTAGGTACGCTACCCTTAATAGCGAGACTAACCTATTTAAGTAAATAGTTAACCGCGCCCTTTAGGAGTTAATATAATATATTAATAAGTATTCCTATATATATATCTACTATTATATATAACTAAGCGAAGTTTTATATTAGATATACTTATATATTATTATTTTCTAGTATATCCTTAGCCTTCTAGCGCTAGATTTAGGAATAGGTAGAGGAGTAGGTTTAGGGGGGCTACTTAACGCTAAGGTTCTATTATTAATTTAGTAGTACTATATAAATTATATATTATTAGCCCTTCTTAATACTAGTAATTAATACTTATTCTTTATAATCTATTATAAAGCCTATAATAACTAGATAGTAGTATTAAATTATCTAATCTATATATAAAATCTTAAGACCTATAACCGCGGCGTCTTAAATTATTAAGAAGGTATTAATATTATAGGCTTATACTAGATATACTACTTATATACTTATATTTAAAGATAATTAATATAGACTTATACTATATATTAGATTTAATATAATTACTATTATTAGGTATAATAGGTAGAAATACTAGGAGTATTAAACCTAATTACTTTTAAGCTTAGTATACTTATACCTTTAGATTTCCTATAATAAGGTAGACTAGCTATATAGCTAGATTACCCTTATATTATATAAGTACTATTTTATTTAAGGAAATTAATAGTAGTACTATAATAGCTCTAATAGGAAGCTTCTCTTATATCTCCTACTATTAGTTACTAGTATATATCTTAGTATATATATACCTTTTATTACTATTAAACTAGCGTATAAGTTTAAATACTATGTCCTCCTTAAATAGGTAATAGCTTAATAGGAATCTAAGGATCTTAATAATATCTTAATAGATAATATTATATTCTCTTAGTTCTATACTATTAATATTAGATATAACCTTAAAGGTTTATTTATTCTATTTATCCCTATTAATACCTAGTATAATCTTATCTTATAAGTCTATTATAATATTAGTATTCTTATAACTTAAGAGGTTATATATATATTTAAATTAAGTATTATAAAAAAACCTATTAAGACTACCTTTAATTACTTTCTCCTTATATAACTATTATATAAATATATAATTATATATACTTAAGAATAGGTAATACTCTCCTCTATCTTTATTAGTATAATTTAAATCTTCGCTAAGCCTTATAAGATCTTTATCTACTTTTATAAGCTTATAGCCTATACTTATATAATAATTAATAGCCTTTATAAATATCTTAACTTAAATATATAAGGATATTAACTACTAGCTTAAACGCGTAAGGTTAGGTAATAGGTATATTAACTCCCCTTCCTCCCTACTCCTAATAATATTAATATTAGGCGGGCTTTATAGTAAGGTCCTTATATTAAAGTTAGTATCTTTTAGAATAGAAGTAAGTAGGTCTTTATTAGTTTCTATTATAATATTAATATCTATATCCTTAATATCCTCCTAACTCTCTATAACTAGTTATAATAGTTACTATTATTAGGAGGAGGGAGGGGGTAAGGGTAAGCTTTATAGAATTTTTTATAGGTAGTTATAAACTAAAACCTTATAATATAAAATATATCTATTAAATCCGCTACTATTCTTAAACCCTTCCTTATAATAATTATATATATATAGTCCTATTACCCCTATTTATTAAATAAACTTATTATAATTTAACTCTAACGTATATTATATTAATAGGGAGATCTAGATAGATATCCTATTTTAAGCTCGCTATTTATAACTATCTACTTAGGGGATAAAGGTTAAGTATAATAGGGTTTAATAAATATTAAAAGTATTTATTAAACGCTAGTATATAATTAGATTATAAACTATATTAAGTATATTTAATTTAATTAAATAAGCTAGCCTTTATAAAGTAAGATAATCTAAGTATTAAGCCTTAATAAGTTAGCTTCCACGCGGGATTAAAACTACTTATATAAAAGTTACCTACTCCCTTAATAAAAAACCGCCCTAAGTAGATATAGAGCTTATATTACTCTAAGAGATTATATTCCTATCTTATACCTAGCCTAAATAGGTAATTATAAGGCTATAGATTAATACGCCTAGAGCTAACTTAGGAGTATATATATATAGAGTTAGTACTTAAATATTAAATTCCCTTCCTAATAATACCCTATTAATATAGAAGAACCTCTTACCCCCCTTAGGGCCTACCTTAAAGTCTACTCTAAAGATAGATAGAAAGACGCCTACTTATTACAAAAATCCTACTAGGAATATAGCCTTAAAGGTAACGGCCCTTAATAAAATTACTAAGCGAGCTTCTTTTAAGGGTAAAATAACTATTATTAATATAGGGGAGACTTTCTTTAAAGGCACGCCGGTTATTAATATAAAGGAATAGGAAGAGCTACTACTTATTAAGGCTTAAAAATACCTATAGCCTTACTATTTAAATCCTACTAGCTAGTATCTTATAATTTATAGTTACTATTATAAGCTAGATAATAAAGATATTACCTTATAAAATTAAGTTATAAAGGTAGGCGTAGTTACGCCTTTATAACTACCTATTAATTTAGGAAGATAATAAGGTTAAGGCTTATAAAATACCTAATAGGAAGGAAAAATTACTTAGTAGAAGTATTAATATTACCTCTACCTATAATACTATTATAGGATAGTAATAATATAGAATATATTAGTAAGTTATAGGTAGAGACTTAATATAATACTACGTAGTATCTTCTCTCCCTCTCCTCTTAAATCTATTATAGTATTTATATAGTATTACACTTATATCTATATTTATAAGCGAGGAATATTTAATATTATTAAGTAGTAGGGAGTTTAGACTATTTTATTCCTAAAAAAAATATTAAACTTCTTTAGAAGGATTAACCTTAATACCTACTAATTCTAATATCTATACTTTTAAGATTTTATAAGGAGGATATAATAGTATTCTTATAATAATAAGAGGGTTTAATCCCCAAATCAATTAAATATTACTCTTATAATAGGTTACTATTAATATGTACTATTTAATATCCCTTCTAAACTTTTTACTCTTAAACTCCTAATTACCTATATAGATAGATATTAAGACTTTAAAATATTAAAAATAAGTAAGAGAAACTTCTATCCTAGTATTATATTAATATATAACTAGGCCTCTATATTATATATATTTAATTTAATATATTTATATATAAATTAGACTTTTTCTTATTAAGGAATATAGTTATTATTAGTATTAGTATATATATAAGATATATAAATACTACTCTAGAGCTAAGTATATTAATTATATATCTAAGCCTACGCTAAGTCCTAGATACTTATACTAGATAGTAGTAGATATCTATATTACTATTATTAGTCGCTTAAATCATATTTTATAAGTATATAAATAGAGAACTAGAGAATATTTATAAATATATTTTATATTTTATATAATATTATAGTTTATTCTACCTAATAGTTATAAAGATTAAGTACTTATAATAGTATTAATATTATTTTACGCCTAGGGTATAAGAGTTAATAGTATAATCCTAGCTATCTTCTCTTATAAAGCTACTTTCTATTTATCTAATATTAAAATTAGTATATATACTTTATAATAATATAATCCTATTATTTTATTATATAAACCCTTATTTATTAATATTTTCTATCCCTTTTATTCCTTCTATCCCTTTTATTCCTTCTATCCCTTCTATTACTTTTATTCCTCTTAATCCTTCTACGCCTCCCGCTTATTCTATCTCTTTCTTATCTTCCTATTCTTTATTATCCCTCCCCCTTATTCTTCTCCCTACTATAAAAAAGTCTAAAACCCCTTAGTAAGATAATACTAATAAGGACAGACTTAGCGCGTTAAGCTAAGGATTAGCGCTTACTTATAAAATTACTAGATATCTTATTATTACTTAGAGTATAAAGGATAGAGATATAAAGCTTACTATCTAGTAGATATTTAGATAGTAAACTAGGTAATTAACCTAAAAAGTAGATAGTAAGTAGTCTTAATAATTAATAAATAGTCTATATTTATAGAAAGGTATATATAATAGAATTTAAAGTATATATCTTAAAATAATAATATAGTTAATAATTATAAGGGTAGATAGCTTAATAGTATATTTTACTATTCTAAACTTCCTAATCTAAACTAACTTTTATAAGTAGGTAGTTTAAGCTAGTAATATCTAATAATTTTATTATAAGGGCCTAATAGACGCGTAGCTTTAATAGAATAGAGCTAAATAGAGAGGCTATACCTACTACTTACTAGATTAACCTTATAACTAAATATTAGATAGACCCTACTTATTCCTCTTATAAGCCGCCTCTTTTTTAGTAGTAGAATTTACTATTACTTACCTATCCCTATTACTATTCCTATTACTATTACTATTACTATTACTTACCTATTACTTACCTATTACTTACCTATTACTTACCTATTACTTATATATATATTACTACCGCTATTATATTACTACTACTTAATATCTATAATAGAGAAACCTTTAAAAGTTTAAAAGGGCGCTAAAAACTAACTATTAATAATAAGTTATTATAGTAAGGAACCTCTACTATTTATAAAACTAAAGATACTTATTATTTAAGAATTACTTTCTAATCCTTCCTATAAAACCTTAAGATTATATATATTACAATTAGTATAAATTAATATTAGTTTAGACTTATAACTTGTATATATCTTAATACTTTAAGCCTAGAAGATTTTATATTAGCCCCTAATAAAGAAAGTTATTATACTCTATTTTATAAACTCTTACCTATTATAACCTATTAATTAAATATATTATCTCTTACTATCTAATTAGGTTTAATTAAGTAGCTTATAATCCTAGGTTCTACCTTTATTTCTTAGATTAAATTAAAAGCGCTAGAATTAGTTATATTATAAGTTATAATAAGTATAAGAAGATTAATATAATTTAGAGCTTTAATATACTCCTTAATTAGGTTCTAGATAAGATTTATAAGATAGGCTTTATTTAAGACTTTAGATATATTAATAATACCTAGTAGATTAAAGAAGGATAAGTTTAAGAGGCTAGGATTAGAGATATTAAGATAGATAATATTTAGTAAAAATTAAACCTAATATATATAATCTAATAAAGGGTTTCCTAGCTTATACTTTTTATAAGAGCTACTTAGATTAAGTATTACTAGTTAAATATACTCTAGGATATCTATTATATTATCCTTTAAGGTAATATATATAAAAGGATAATCCTCGCTATTTAAGTCTACTTAAGGACTTAAAGGCTAAGCATTTATTATATACTCTTTTAAGCTACTCTAATAGATATACTTATTATAAAGGAAGACTTTATAACTCTATTAGCCTTCTAGATTAATATCCTCTATTAAATTAATCTCTAGTAGGTATTAAGTATATATACTTATACTTCACGGAACTTTAATTTTACTTATTCCCTTAATAAGAGAACTCTTCCCCGTACTTTAATTACTAACTATAACTATCTTTAAGAATAGTAGATTTAAATCTCTTATACCTAGGTAATATAATACTTAGATAGCTTAAATAAGCTCTTTTACTCTTTAACCTAGAATAGATAATAGTAAATCTATATACTTTAAGCTAAGGATAGTATATATAGTAGTATTAATATAAGTAGGGGGTATATATTTATAAAAGTAATCTATCTAAGTAGTAGTATATAATATAGAGTAGAAGGGCTAAGTATTTTATCTTTAATATTTAAGAGCGTTACTAGCTCTTTTTTATTACCTCTTATCTGCGTACTAATATCCTAATACTTTATATTAGCCTCTCTTATATTCCTAGTAAGTAGTTTAACCTTTAGGGCTCGCTTTATAATTACATAGTAGTAGGAATTCTTAAGTATAATATTAAGGAAGATAAGAAATCTATTAATATTAGTAGAGAGTTACTTTATAGTAAGTATAACTATTAAGTCTTAAGTCTACTATATAAATAGGGTTATAATAGGATAGATATACTAATAAATTTATAGCCTTATATCTACTTAAATAGGTTTAGTACTTTATATAAGTATAATATCTAGTACTATTATAGTTATTATATAGTAGATATATTAATATAGTATAATTTTTAGTTAGAGAGTAGGTATCTCTTAGAAGCGCGTGGTAGAATATAAGTACTAGGTTATACTTTCTAATTTCTAGAAATATATTATAATTAGTAGTAAGTTAAATACTTTAATAGTTCTATTATTATAAAGCGCGTTCTTTTACTAATTAATTATATAATATACCTAAGTAGTTACTATTATCTATCTCTTACTAGACCTACTACTATTATACTTATTATAAACCCCTAGAAAACTTAAAAGCCTCTAATAATAATAATATAAATAGTAAACTTTAAAAGAGATTTATATATCTATTATCCTAGTAGTAGAAGTTAGTTATTTATATATATAATAGTTACTATTAGAGCTTAAACTTAGGCTTAAGTTATATTAGGGTAAGGTTTGTTAAATCTATTTTAGTTAGATATTTCTAAAAGTATAACCTTAATATATAATAGCTAGGTAAATATAGTTATTCTACTTATATACTTATACCTATTCTATAATATATATAAGGAAAGACTAATTAATAAAAGACTATAAAAGTAAAACTATTTAAGGCCTTTAGATATAATAGATTAAATAAGCGCTAGTTTAGTATTATTAATACTTTACTCCTAATACTATATTAATATAGCTAGTATCTACCTTATATTTACTTATATTAGGGATTATAAATTAATTACTACCTATAAAAACTTAATAATCTATCTATTTCTACTAGTTACCTACCCTTACCTAGTAAGAGCTTATCTAATATTAATACTTAAACTTAATAATAAAAGATAGCCTTTATACCTTTAAAATATCCTTAAGTAAACTTACTATTATTTAGAACTTAGTAATAAAAGCCTTAATAAAATAAGTTATACTAATAATAAATAGTCTTATTATTTTACTTTACTTAACTAGCGTATAACGCGGTTACGCGAATATTACCTAGAATTAATTTATATAATACTAACCTCTTATTAATAATATATTACTTATTATTTCTCCTTAACCTTTAGGAACTAGAGTAGTAGTAAGTAAGTATTTATAGTTTATATATATAAATACTCCTTACTAAAAAATAATATTACTTACTAATAAATAGACTTATAGCCTTATTATAAACCTCTTACTTTAAATATTTAGCCTTAGGGTATCTACTTCTAGTTATTCTAATATTAAGATAATACTAGGTTTTAAGTTATAAATAGTAGCAGGTAAACTTACTTTATTTATAAGTTTACCCTTACTTATATAATATACCTTATTTAATTTTCTTATAGGCTTTTACTCTAGACTTAAGATACCTTCTTATAGAAATACTATAACCGCTTATATATAAGATAAAGACCTAGGTTTAGCTAGTAGCGAGGTCTATATAGATCCTAATACTTACTAGCGCTATAAGGGCGACTACTCTAAGGGCGACTATAAGCCTACTAAAGATATAATAGGTAATAAGGCTATAGTAAAAACTAAAAAGTTACTTATATATAAAGTAAAGCTCCTCTTTTTAGGCTAGAAGTCCCCTATTAGTTAATTTAAAGATAACGGTAATTAGGTAATATCTAAGATCTCTATAATTAAATATAAAAATTAGTTATTAAGTATAAAGATTAAAATTAAGGCCTTAATAAGTAAGGATATACCTACTCTAGAATATACTCGCGTAGAGGAATTACTTTATACTTAGGTAATCTAACTTAATATTATATATAATATCTTAGACTAGCTAGTTATTTATATATATCTTATAACTTATATAAGATCTACGGCGGGTAATATAAATAGAAATTATATTAAGAAAGTATTTAAAGACTTCTATATTATAATATATAATTAAGAAGTAATTACCTATTATTAAAAGGGTAGGTTAGGTTTCCTATCCTTAATATTCTACCTTGTAAAGGTATATATTAAAGGAATCCTCTAAGAAGCTAGAACTCTAGATAATTATTAATATATTTAAGACTAACTACTTAATATATTTAATAAATCTAATAATATAATAATTAAGCTATCCGCGTTATCTATTACTTTAGAGCCTAATTTATTTTTTATATCTTATAATAGAATTATAAGGGTATTTATACTTAAGAAAGCCTTTCCGCCTTATACTCGCTAGTTTAATAGACTAGCTAATATAAAATATAAAGTCTAAAAGGGTTAGACTACGCTATATATAAACTATCCACCTATTAAAATACTAATATCTTATATATATAGGAATAGTAATAAGTACTAGACTATAAAAGGTATATTAATTATCTACTAGGAAGAAAATAATATTGAAGATATTATATAATATTAGATCTAGGAATATTAATTATATCTATATAAGCCTTCTCTAATTACCCTTTAAGTTTAAATATTAGTTCTTAGCCGAAGACTCCTTCCTTATTAAATTTAAAGATAAGGAGTAGTTAGTATATATTCTCCTAGAGCCGTTTCCTTTTACTAGTTCTATTAATTATACTATTATACTTTATTAACCTATTAATAAAGAGGTCTAGAGTAACTTATAATTAGGGTTAGTCTTTAATCTAATAAATACTACTAAGATACTATTAGCTACGATTTAATACTACTATTTTTATAAACGAGCGATTATAGTTAATATTAGACTAGTCCTATTTAATATACTATATAACTTCCGGTTAGCGGCTATTAAGACCTTAAATCTTATATATAAAGGGGATAAAAAGCACGTTTATAACCCTAGATAGTAATAACTTATCCTTAGATAAGATATCTAGGTATATACTATAAGTAATATCTTTTATAAAATTAATTATAAGGAGAAGCTTATAGCCTAGTGTATTAAGCTAGATTATTCCTAGATAGGTATATTAGAGTACTTAGTATACTTACCTAATAACCTTAGACTTATTAAAGGATTATAAGGGACGGGAAAAATAAAAGTCAATATAATTATTACGTTACTACTTATATTAGCTAGTAAAAAGGTAAAGGTACTAAGCCCTATAAATAGAGTAATAGACTCTTTTATTATAAAACTAAATATTAAGCTTACTTAGCTTAAGGAGGCTAGAACTATAATTATTAATAAGAATATAGTCTACTTTTATTTACCTATAATAGAATAAGTAGTTATTTAAGTAGATAGCTAGTATAATATAACTTATAATACTAATAACTCGCGATAGGACTCTATCTCTTTAATCCCTATTTCTATCTACGACGTACTTATAACGGATATTATTAAGAAATCTTATAAGTACTTATATAGCGTCTTAGATTACTAATATTAACTTTATAATATAAGTTTTAGTATACTACTACTCTAAGTTATAGGCGTTATTAATCGGCCTAAGCTAAGCGCTAATCTAACTCTAATATAAAACGTTACTAATACTAGCGAAGTACTAAATACTAACGCTATACTAAACCCTAATATTATACTAGACCCTAACGCTATACTAGACCCTAATACTATACTAGACCCTAATATTATACTAGACCCTAATACTATACTAGACCCTAATATTATACTAGACCCTAATACTATACTAGACCCTAACGCTATATTAAATATTAATACTATACTAAATACTAACGCTATTAATATTAGTAGACTAGAAAATAATAATATTTAAATAGTACTAAATAAGAATAAAACTACCTAAGATTATAAATCTATATAAGTTATACCCTCTAAAGATAATAATAAAGACTATAAATATAAGGTTAGGCCTAAGTAGAATAATATAGATACTCTAGTAGTTATAGAGTTATAGAAGGCGGTATAAGAGATAATTAATTATAAATTAAGCGAAGCTAATAGTATATCCTAACGCGAGAGGCTTTATATATACTTTTATAAGATATTCCTCTAGGCTTTACTTAATATCCCCTTTAAAATAAAGGAAGAGTATAAGGTATTTAGATTATTTAAATATTTACTATCTAAGGATATTCTTTAAAATAATATTACTATACTTATTATAACCCTTATAAACGGGCTATATAATTATTAAAACTTCCTTTAAAGGAGAGTATATAATTATTTAGGAAGCTAGTAAGGTAGAGAATAGGGATCTTTTTATTACCTTAGTAGAATATAAGAATAGTATATATCTTTCTAGTAATAATTAATAGCTACCGCCCTAGAAATAGGATATATAATATAATCTATTTACCTAATTAATAAATAAGAGTATATATAAGTACTAGGTAACCTTAAGCTACCCTAAAAATAAATTTACTAAGTAATACTAAACTATTCTAGTTATTAGTAATATTATTTTAAAAATCTAGTATAAGGGTTCTATTATCTTTATAGTAGATCTAGTAAACCGCCCTAATTACGGTAAAGTTATATAATTATATTAAGATATATTTAATTAGAATACTATACTTATATAGATTAAGACTAACGGCGAAGTAATTAAGATAGGATTCTTCTAATTTAATTTAAATAAAATAAATATAAGTTATAAGTTACTATAAAGCTTTATTAATATTATATTAGATAAAGAATTAAAAATAAGAATATTATTATCCTTATAAGGTACCTTATATAAGTTAACCTTACTAAATAAATATTAAAACTAGAGGATAGATTATATAATATAAAGTCTATAACTATTAATAGCTATTAAGGAGATAAGAAGTCTATAGTAATACTTTATATAGTAGTATTATACATACTAGGCTTTATAGCCCTCTCTTCCCGCCTCCTTTCTAGGGTCTCTTATATAGGCGACGTCTTAGCGATTATTATAAACTACGTAGGAATTTAAATAGGTAATTAGCTTTACGCGCGAGCCTAATATAAAATACTCTAATATTTAATTAAAGTAGGTAACTATATTATATATAACGCTAAACTACTATTACTAAATCTTAGTATATATAACTACGATATAGAGTTAGATAATAAAGGAGCGGATTTTAATATAGGTAAATAGGAAGAGGTAGGAGACTAGGGTAAAGCTAGGGCTAATAATATAATTCTAACTAAACTAGTAAAGAGAGAGTAGACTAACCGTCGAGTCGGGATTTAGTACTAAGATTTAGTACTAACCGAATACTCGGGTTAGGGTCTTAGTACTAACTTAAAATACTTAGTACTAGCTATTAGTACTAACTCGCTAAGGCCTTAATACCTTAGCGAGTTAAGTTAACCCGACTTAGATTACTAAGGTATCGCTAAGACGCTAAGCCCCTAATAAAATAGTAGAAGGAACTAAAACAGTCTCCTTATAATATATATTTAGAATAATTATTATATTTATACCTTTATCTTCCTAGTATTTATTATATATTCTTCCTAGTATAGTAAATATTTATATTACTAGTTTATATTACTCCTACCTTATTCTATATATAGGGTTTATACTATATTAACTCCTATAAAACCTAGTAGTAAAGCTATTAAATTAGAATTAGATAATCTTATTATACTTAATTCTATATTAAGTAGTATTTATCCTAGCTAATCTATAAGTTAGGTTAGTTAGGGTATATTAAGTAAATCCTTTTATTAGAAGAAAGAGCTTCTTTAAAATACTATTTAATCTATTAGAAAAGAATTCCTAGAATTAGTATTAATAAGGAATAATAAATATATTAAATAGAAATTAGCCTTTAAAGTCTAATTTAAAGTATAGTAGTAGTAAACTACTATTAATAAAAGTATTAAATTAAAGTCTAATATTAAAGTTAAAGATTCCCTTTAGTTTAAGAAAGTTATATTAGGTAAATAAGCTAATATCTAGGATAACTTTATCTAATTAGCTTTAATAGTAGAAGGATTACTAAAGATTATATATAAGAAGTATAATAAGCTTCTAGACTACCTAATAGTAACTAGTAATTTAAGTAAATTTAATATAAAGAAATATACTTAGATAAGTAAATACTATTTATAAAAGCGGCTTAATTTATTATTATAAATAGAACTTTCTTTAACTTAGGTAAGTTATTTAAGGTAATATAAAATAGTAATATAAAACTAATTCTTTAGGATAATATTAGAAGAAAAGTAATACTAGGTTTTCTACTAACTTTTCTTAAGAGAAGTGGAATAAATAATTATATAAATACTTTCTTACCTTAAATTAGTCTTTCTATACTATTAATTAACTAGAGTTTTAATAATTATTATTAATAGCCTATCTAGATTTAACCCTAATCTATTATACTAAGTTATAGAGTATAATCTTATTAGATTTTAAAGGAATATATATAAAAATTAAAGTAGATCTAGAGTATCCCTAATATATTTCTATTATACTAGATACCTAGTCTAGTCCTTAAAAGGTTACCTATCTTAGAGTACTAGTCTACTAGGTTAATACTAACTTTTAATATAAGAATATCTTATTACTTTTATACTACTTAATATCTATTATTTAAGGTATTTACTTATAACGGAACTAATAAAGATATTAACTATTTATAGAATTAAAGATAAACTTTTTAAGGTTATTACTAATAATACTAGTAATAATAGAATATTAAAAGATAAACTCGAGAAATCTCTTACTTAATATAATATTTAATAGGATAAACTATAGAACTCTATTCCTTATATAGCTTATATCTTTAGCCTTATAATATAAGACTTTATTAAAGCCCTAGATTTAGAAGCCTTAAATAATATAATAGTATTATTAGAGGATATTTAAGTTAAAGATATCTAAGTAAGTATAAGTCTATCTACTATTATTAAAAAGGTATAGTATAATAGAGGTAATATAAATAGGTAATATACTTACTAATATTTATAATAGATCTACGCTCTTATAATAGCTATTAACTTATCTCCTTAATAAAAGCTTAATTTTTAATAGTTATAAGAAAGCTCTATTAGAAGACCTAGAAAACTTATATAAGATATTTATATTTATTAGAATTCTACCTATCTAATACTTTATTATATATATTAGCTACGTGAATTTATTAATTCTTAGGTAGATAAAAATATAATTAATCTAAAAATTAATAAGATTAACCTTAGTAGATATAAGTAGTTAATTATCTTACTACTTAAAAATATATTAAATCCTATCTATTAACTTACCTTAATAGTTTCTTAGATAATAAATATAGGTATATATTTAGGGTTCTAATTATATAATACCCTTTTTAACTATTTTAATTAAACTAAAATAATAATATATAATAGTAGGATACTTAGTAGAGTAAGTATTATTAATACTTATAAAGTAGCCTTAGTAAAACTTAGTAAATATTATTTTAAAATAGAAGGTAAAAGTAGATTAATATATAACCTTATTAATATTCTAGACCCTTCTATAAAACTAAGTCTATATAAAACTTAAGATAAATAAGAGGAGTTAAATAATATTACGACTATAGATAATCTAGGGATTATTACGTGATAGGATCGCAGGATCACTCGTCTACTAATAGAGCGATCCCGGGGAGCGCTCGGTTAGCTTAGGTAGCTCGATATCAAGCGAGCCTAGCGAGCTAGTCGAGCGAGGGGTTTCCTTCTACTATATAGTCACGGTCCTTACCTATAGTTTAAGAGCTTTATACTTAACTTAAAATAGTTATTCTCTTAACTAAGTTATATCTATCTTAAGGGGATACTAAATAGTAATTAGGTTCTTGTATTATTACTACTACTAGCTCTCTTTACCCTACTTCTCCCTTGCTATTAGACGGGATTATAACACTTTAAGTATTAATCTATAAGGAACCCTAGTAGTATATAATAGAGTAGCAAGCTTATCGAGATATTAATTTAATAGTAAGACCTACCTTATATATAGGGATAATAGAGATATTTATAAAGATATTAATTATAAGAAAGTTAGTAAGAATATCTATGCCCTTAATAGTTAATACTAGTAAATAGCTTAGTACTATTATATTAATTAAGGCTTTAAAGGTTTTAATACTAGAAATATATAATAGTTTACCTAGGGAGCTTAAAGACTTTTTAATACAGGTTAAACTATATATCTTATTTAACTCTACTTAGTTCTTAAGAGAGGTAGACAAGGTACTATATATATTATTATATCTTCGGGGGAGAGTTATAAAAGGTTTCTAACCTTATTAAAAGGAATAGCTAGATAACTAGGACCTAGGTAATATACTTAATAGAGAGATAAAAATAATCTTTAGGAATTATATAAAGTTTAAAGAGAAACTTAAGAGTTTATATAGGATTACTAATAAAGAAGTATATATAGATAGAGAAATTAGGAAGTTATACTAGATAATATCTATTACTATTTATACTTCTAACTTCTAGGGGTTTATTATAGACCTGGAATAAAATAATACTATACTTTATTTATAGTTTTACTTAGATTTAAAGGATATTATAAAGAGTGAAATAGTTTATAAAAAGAAGATGAATTCTCTTATAAGATTAATCTATATTATAAAGGAAGTAGACGAGCGTCTCCAAGACTTATAATAAGATTAATATATTAATACTAGAAGGTCTAGGGGATATTTAAAGGCTAAGAATAGGAGCTCTTATAGACTAGAGCCGATGGACTTAGATATTATAAAGGTGTCCTAGAATAAGAAGAATCTAAATAGAGAACGTCGGTATTATAGGTATAATTAGAAGGGATATATAGTAATATACTACAGGCGGCCTAAGAAGAACTTAGTATATAAGATACTTGTAATTATAAAAAGAACCGGTTATATATAAACCGATTAAAGAAATTATTATAATAAAGACTATATGTCTTATAAACTAGAGAAAGAGCAAGCGGGCGAGCTAGTTATATAGGGTAATAAAAGCTCAGACCTCTAGCTACTACTTATTGTAATATTACCGGCTAGATCCTAGATAAGCTTAGCTATTAACCGCTTTATAGACTTAGGTAATATTACAAGGAAGTTGTCGGCGAGGAATAATACTTAATTACTAGATAAGGCCTCTCTAGATAGCTTCTATACCCCTTATACCTTTTCGAGCTCTTCTAGACACTCGAGTTCTTTTATATTAGCGAGACCCTTATTAAAAATTTCTTACTTATACTCTTTTAAAAAGCGTTTTTATTTCTAAAGCTATTAAAGCTTCGATTATATTATATATAGCTACTCTGCTATAACTACTTAGACTACTTTAGTCTCTAGTTCTTCCTTATCCAGTTTTTCTATTACCTTATTAATAATCGAGAAGTTTACTATTAACTCTAGAGGTTTATACTTTTTATTAAGATAAATATACTCTATATAACGTTTTAATAGTAATAATAACTAATACTCTTTATATAATAGAGTATAGCGCTTACAGGCTATTATAACTATAACTCTACCCTTAAGGATATAGTTATATAAGATTAGTTAAGTTTTAGACTTATAAGAAGGTATAGGGATATTAACTAATAAAGAAACTTTAAGGATAAAGAAGTTAGAAAGGAGGGGTAATATTATAATTATAAATAATCTAGGGATTATTATATAATAGGATTACAGGATTACTTATCTACTAATAGAGCGATCCTAGGGAGCGCTCGGTTAGTTTAGGTAGCTTGATATCAAGCGAGCCTAGTAAGCTAGTTAAGTAAGAGGTTTCCTTCTACTATATAATTATAGTCCTTACCTATAGTCTAAGAGCTTTATACTTAACTTAAAATAGTTATTCTCTTAACTAAGTTATACCTATCTTAAGGGGATATTAAATAGTAATTAGGTTCTTATATTATTACTACTACTAGCTCTCCTTACCCTACTTCTCCCTTACTATTAGACGGGATTATAATAAATGATAATAATACTTTAACCTCTTATAAAGAGATATATAAGAATAAATTTACTAACTACTTTTATAAATATTATAAGATAATACTAGTTATTAAAAGGACTAATATATAAGATATATAGAATATTAATAAGGTAATATAATATAGTAATATATTTAAATTTATACTAACTAGTAATAGCCTTTAATAAGAGTAAAGAGAAGTCTACTTTAATATCTATATTATAGGTCTTTATTATAAAGCGAAGCTATTTAATACTTTTATTCTAAAAGTCTACTAGAGGATATTCCTATATAGGAGTATTAGAGGGATAATACTTTAACTTATTTAAATCTAATATAAAAAGCTAAGGATATCCTTTTATATCTAATATTATTTATAGGTATTAAGAGAGTCTTTCATCTTACTTAAAGAGTATATTTATAGGATTATATATAATTAGAACTAGAGTTTATAGAATAAGTAATACTTCTAAAGTATTATAATTATACTATAAGTTTAGACCTTAAAGAAGCTCTTACTAAACCCTAGGATATTCTTTAAAGGGAAGAAGATACTAATTAAAGTAATGAAAAGGTAAAGATCCTTTTAAGTTAGAATTAGTAGATATCTTAAGATAAATAGATTAGTAGTTATTATTTTAAAGTTATTTAATAATTAGGTAGTATATTTAAAAAGTAGGTTTAATTTCTATATATATATATAAAGGTAATATAAGAAGGTAATATAATTCTTTATCTTACTAAGAGTATTATAATACTAAGAGCGCCGTAATATTAGGAGCGCCGTAATACTAGGAGCGTTATACTATCCTAGACCTACCCTCTACTCCTAATATTATAAAACTATTACTACCCTTAAGTATTAAATAGTATAATACTAAAGCTCCCTATTAATTCCTTTATAAGCTTTAGATCCCTTTATATAATAGTAATATATTTAGCGTAGATATAAAGTAGATTTAAATTTATATTATAAGATATATTAGTAAATAATTATTATAAGGATTAAATAGTAATATAAAATAGTAATAGACTTACTTAAGAGAAAAGATATTATAAATACTTTTATAATATCTTATAATACTTCTAAAGCTAAACTTTAAATTTAATATAGGTTTATACTAACTCCTATAATATCCGCTATAACCTCCCTTATAATATAACTAAATAGTAGCTTTAAGATAAGGTTATTAATAGATTTTTAGTATTATCTTATCTCCCTTAGAGCTTTAAGACCTAAGTTAACCTTATACTTTTATCTTTATATTATTAGTCTTAGTACTACTAATTATAAAGGATTAGTTAATTATATTTTAATATATTACCTATTTATATTACCTTTCCCTTCCTATATAACAGCTTATTTACTCCCCTACCTTATAAGGGTTTACCCCCTCTACCTAGTAATTTTAGTATTTTATTACCCGATTATACTATCTACCTATTAATATATAAAGTAAGAAATATATTATAAAATAATATTACTAGTCTACTTAGTATAAGCTATTATTAAAGTTATTAAATATATATAATAGTAGATAAAAGAAGGAATATAAGGTTTAAAAGTTTTAATATAAGGTAAAGTAATATTAAGCGGAATATTCCGCGTAATTATAGGCGTAATTATAAGCGGAATTACCCCTTAAAATCTTCTTTATAACTCCTCCTACCTTTATATACTTAAGATATTATAGTAAGATAGGTTATTAATATATAATAAGTATTTATTACTAATTATATTACCTAAATATATTACTAGATAGATAAGCTAATATAATACTATAATAATATTAAGTCTTTATAACTAGAATCCTAAATTAATCGCGACTAGAGGACGCGTAAAAGACTAGGATAATAATAAGAAGCTATTATATATAAAAGTATCTAATAACCGCGTAGTAATATTAAAAAGGATTAAGAAGTTAAAGGAATTAGATATATAAAAGATAGCTATTAAAGAGGATTATATAGAGCTAGTAATTAGGGTAAAGGATATTATAAAGGAGGAAAGATATAAAAGAGGGATTTATAGTAATATAATTAGGTAATATAATACTTCCTAAATAGCTAATACTATATAGTAGAATATTTTAAGATGGAGTTACGCCTTAAAGATAATAAAGAGGCTATTAAGGAATAAGTTAAGCTAGATAAACTAGTAAATTATATATAGAATATAAATAGTATAATTAATTCTATAAAAGAGGTAAATATATAATTAGTCTTTAATCCTATCTTCTAATTAACTTAACTTTTAGAATACTTCTAAGGAAGATATAGATACTATTAGGCTAGAATTTACTAGATTTAATCTACTAATTATATAAATTATTAAGTAAAGGATTATATATTATAGGGGTCTAGAGGAGTTAAAAGATATATAGGACCCTAATATTATAAATACTTATACTAAGTTTATATAGGAGTATACTAACACGTTTAATATAAAGGATCACGTTATACCTAACCTTATAAAGAGGAATTAAGATAAGGAGGGTATCTTAATTAAAGTTAATACTAATAGGAAAGAAATTAAGTATACTACTAAGGAAGATAAAGAAGAGGATAGGGAATATAAGCTAGAAGATACTAGTAAGACTAGTAGTAGTAGTAAGGATAATAATAGTAAGTATAATAATAGTAAAGAGGATAGTAATAAATAAAAGGATTATTAGTATAAGATTATAGAGATATCTAACTAAATAGATAGGCTATCTATTAATAACTATTAAATAATTATATTACCCTTTTATATTATTATAAAGTATTCCTAATATTATAGTCTAGTAAAATACCCTTACTAAAACTAAAGTCTTAGTAATTTAAGTTAATACTTTAATACTAATACTTAGTACCTACCTAGGTACTAACTTAAATACTTAGTACTAACTATTAGTATTAACTTAAATACCTAGTACTAGATTTTAGTATTAAATCGCTAAGACTCGAGTTCGAAGTACTAACTCGACGCGGTTAGTCTAAGGGAGAGGGATATAATAAAAATGTAGCTACTAGCGCTAATAACTTAACCCTAGTTAAAGTACCCGCTAATAGGTAGTAGGGGCCTAGAGGGTATTAAAATTAATTATAAGTAGTAGAGTAGATTAAATAAACCTAGTATAACTTAATAAACTAATAAGTACGCGGCTATATAAGATTAGGTTATAAGTTAGTATTTTATATAATAAGCTTTAATTATAAGTTAGTAGATTATATACTAAATTAAATCCTTTTCTTAGGCCCCCTTTTATAGGAGTAAGTATAACTTATAGACTAACTATTATATTACCTACCCTTACCTAGTATAAGCTATTTACTTAAAAAGAAATATATACTTGTATCTAAATTAAAGTAAGTAGCCTAAGTAATTATTAAGGTAAAATTAGCTATAGAAAGTAATATATTATATTCTACTTTACTTAATATCTAAATAAGTTTTTATCTTATTATCTTTACCTAAATAAGTTTTTATCTTATTACCTTTATATACTTTATTAACTATAGGAAATAATCCTAGATATTAGACTTAGGATATACTAAGTAGTAGCTCCTTATAGTAATATATAAATAATTATTTATTATATTAATAATTATCTATACTTACTAAGTATAGTAGCTATTAGTTTAAACTAGTAAGGTTAGACTTAGTAAGGTTATACTTAGTAAGGTAAGTAAAGGTATATAGCCCTACTAATAAACCTTATTTATAATAAGTATTATTAATTAATTATAAATAGAACTCGCGTTTAGGATTACTACCTCTATATAAGCCATAATTACTATTAAGTTAAAGAAAATATTACCTTAATAGTAAGGGATAAGATCTATATTACCTATTTAAATTTAATAATATAATACTATAAATAAAATACAATAAATCCTATAATAAGACGGAGGACTCTCCCTATTTAAATATAACTAAAGTATATAATAAGACTACTATAATAAAAGCGGATTAGGAGCTAGTAAGAGAGGATACTAAAGAATAGTATAAAAAGGTAGGTATTAAAGACTTTAAAGGTAAAGAAGCCTAGGTAAAGGAGTAGGATTTTATTATATAGTTAGGCCGAAAGTATAAGTATAATAAACTATACCTACTAGGTAGTTTAAATAGAGATAATAAACTTAGTACGCTCTCTAAGGTAGTATAATAGGTTTACTTGAATATTAGATAATAGGACTATAAGACTAACTAAAAAATTAAGAGGGAGAAGGAAGGATATAAAGAATAATAACTATTACCCCTCTAAGATATAATTTTAGACTACTTAATAATAGAAGATAGTATAGTAGTATTACTAGCCCTAAAATAATAAATAGAATAAGAGGCCGCGTAGGATTAAGATATAAGGGATATTAATTTAAAAGTAATATATAATAGGAAAACTACTAGGCTTCTTTTATTAGATATTATCTAGTTACCTAACCTTTTATTAAATATAAGAAGCCTACTAATATACTTAACCTTAGACTAGTTTATTTAATATTATAGTAAAGACCTAGAGCTAAAGCCCTTAGAAGTAACGCTACGGTTTAAGTATAAAGGAGCTTAGTTTCTAACTAAATTAACTAATAATTACTAACTTTATAAGGCTATAAGGGAGGTTATTAACGGCGTAGGTACTAACCCTATATTTAAGTTTATAATAGGATAGGATAATTCCGCTTAGTAGGCCTCTATTCTATTAATTACTCTATTAGAGACTCTAGGTAAATAACTACCTTCTCTATCTATTATAATAATAAATATTATATAATTAACATCTACTATTATAAATAGAGCCTAAATTTAAATAGGATATCCTTAGCCTAATATTAAGACGCGTGAAACGGAGATAAAGTATAATAAAAGGATATAATAATAGTAGGTTAAAGGTATAGAAAAGGCTATAATAATAGCTAATTAAATATTAGGGATTTAAATAGGATATAATATATTACCTACTTAGAAGTAATTAAAAACTACTATTATAAGTTAATTATACTTTAGCTAATTATCTAAGAATAAGAGTATTAAGCTATATAATAAAGATAAAGATAATATAATACTAAATATTATAATATTAATAGATTATAACTAAGAGGTAGAGCTAGATTAAAAGGGGGAGGTACCTAATAGAATACTAGTAAAGGATAGAAGTATTTATTTAATATAGATAGGGTCGTTAGTCGTCCTCTTATTATATAAATCTTCTAACCTAATCGCCCTTACTAAACTAACTAAAGAAGTTAAAGCCTATAATTCAGCTAATAACCTAGTTATATCTATTAAACTAGCTAAAGCCTATACTCTAGCTAATAATATAGTTATATCTACTAAATTAACTAAAGAAGCTAAAGCCTATACTCTAGCTAATAATATAGTTATATCTACTAAACTAACTAAAGAAGTTAAAGCCTATACTCTAGCTAATAATATAGTTACGTCTACTAAACTAATTAAAGAAGCTAAAGCCTATACTCTAGCTAATAACCTAGTTACGTCTACTAAACTAGCTAAAGCCTATACTCCGGCTAATAACCTAGTTATATCTACTTAATTAGCTAAAGCCTATACTCTAGCTAATAACCTAGTTACGTCTACTAAACTAGCTAAAGCCTATACTCTAGCTAATAACCTAGTTACGTCTACTAAACTAGCTAAAGCCTATACTCTAGCTAATAACCTAGTTACGTCTACTAAACTAGCTAAAGCCTATACTCCAGCTAATAATATAGTTATATCTACTAAACTAACTAAAGAAGCTAAAGCCTATACTCTAGCTAATAACCTAATTACGTCTACTAAACTAACTAAAGCTTATACTCTAGCTAATAATATAGTTATATCTACTAAACTAATTAGAAAGGCTAAAGTTAATACTCCTAATATTATAATACTATTTATTAAACTAATTAAAAAGGCTAAAGTCTATACTTAGCCTAATACCTTACTAGAAAAGAATAATTCTCTAGATACTATTAAATTAAATAAAGTAATTAATCTAATATAGGAATCTAAATCTAAAGGCTAAGTTATAGTAGATAACTAGTAATTATTAGAAAGCGCTAGAGTATTAAACGGATAGGAGTTATAATTTATAATAAGGTAGGGATTTAATAATACTTAGGTAGTATATAAATAAAAAGTTATTAAGTAAGGTATAGTTATTAGTCCTATTATAAAGCTAGATATTAAGGACGTAGAATTACGCGAGATAATAGATATTATAGAAGAAGGAGAGGAAGATATAATAATAATACTAGCTAATAACTATCTAATTATAATAACTAAATAGCTTTATTAATAGAATAAGAGGTAGAAGGACTACGCTTATCTATTTTACTTTAATCCTAATATATATTATTAACCTAATAAGACTATTAGGTTACTTAAGTTATTATTAGATCTTAAGCTATTTTAGACATTTAGGGTATTCGTCTACTTTAAGATAGAGGTATTCTAGAATAGTAGATACCTTATAAATATAATAGGACTTAGGAAGGTAATAAACTAAGGTACTCTACTTAAGACTATTAGCTAATAAGGGTTATAGACTATTAAGGCTATTAGGGTAATTATCTTAAACTAGACCCTTATATTAGTTATTAATAGTATTAAAGAAGTTACGGTTAAAGGGAGATATAATCTATACCTCCTAAAGGGAATATTAAAGAACCCTTAGCTACCTAATATTAAATACCTATCTAATAACCCCTTTAGTATTTAATATATATATATTAACGCTAGAATATCCTAAAAGCTAAAGCTAAGCTATAGCCCGACCCTTATACTTATACCTCTAGCTTTACTATCCTATTAGTTAGGATAGATAAAGTGTTTCCTAAATATAAAGGCCTAGAAGTATAAGTAGACTTTATAATATATATATAGTAATACTAAATTAAAAGTATATATACTAAAACTAGATAAAGAGGACTACTAATCTATAATACTATCTAGGGGTATCCCCTACTTTAACGACTTAAATAATAAGTTATATATACTTTACTTTACTACTATAGTATTATATAATAGATAGGTAAAGAAGAAGCTAGCGGATTATACTATAAAGGTTTTAAAGATAAGTAGGAAGCCTAGAATCCCGCCTTAATAGTAATAGTAGGTAATAGGATAGGGCTATATTATACTTAATAAAGTATATACTAAATCTAATAAATATACTAGGATAATTAGTAGAGTTTAAGTACTTAATATAACTATAAAGGGTTAGATACCTTAGAAGCTCTTCCTTATTAAAACTCTATTTAAAGTATTACCCGTATATATAATAGGCTAGGTAGGTATACTCTAGGATAGTAATATAGGGTAGGCGCTATATCTTATAATACTAAACTACCCTTAGATAAATAACTATTACTAAAACTTAAAGTACTATATAAAGTTAGAGCTTAATAAATTTAGTAAGATATATAATATCCTTATTAAGTAGTATAAGGCTAGAAATATAACGGCGGAGGCGTATTATAAGTATAGGGATATAATAACTATTATTATCTAAATATTATAGCTATATTATACTAGTAACTTAAAGTTTCTAGGGTATCTATTAGTAGACCTCTAAACTAACTACTATTATAAATACTACTTAATATACCTAGAATAATATAAGGACGTACTAGACTAGGGGCTTAAAGGGGTAATTATAGAAGTTAGGAAGATATATTTAAACTAAGTTAAACTCTATAAATAGGATAAGATAGTTATTATACTAGTTATAAAAGTAAAAATATAGCTAATAGCTATATATCGCGCTAGGATTATATTATTATTCTCTAAATTATTATTCTAAGAAGAGACTAAGGGGCTAGCTTTTATATTAGGGGAACTAATAACTAAGAAATAGCTTAAAACTATACCTAAGAAACTATATAAACTAGAATAATAAGGCTTACCTTATAAGTAGTTAATATATTAGATTACTAGGGTTTTAAATTATTTAAAGATATTAGTACTAAAGGTTACCTTAAATAATATATAGGGAAATAAAGAAAAGTTCCTTATCTTAATAATAGGGCTTATATTAGCCCTTATTATTTATTAGGTATATATTCCTAATAGGCTATTACTCTATATTAATAATTACCCTAGAACTAAAGTACTAATTAGTATATAAGTAATCCGCGATATATAGAAGAAACCCGTCGCCCTAATCTATTTAAGCCTAACTAAGTATAAGGTTACTAAAATTATTAAACTCTTTTAGGAAGGTAAAGATAGTAAGAAGAGTTTATATACTAATAATATCTTATAAATTCTTATTAGGTCTAATATACTTCTATTTATAAGATATATATATATAATAATAAGATTTATTACTATCTTTAACCCTAAGTAATTATAAAGGAATAAAATATAGGGTATTATATAGGTTAATTAAATTAGGTAAGATAGGAAAATAATATTACTTAAACTTATAAATAACTCCTAAGAACTTAAAAAGGCTATATTTAATATAAAAACTACTTAACCTAAGATATATAAATTAGTAGAAGCTATAATAGATCTAATAGATAGTAGTTATAAGGTATTAGAGGAGGATATAATTATAGATAAAAATATTAATAATAAAGGTAATCTACTTAATAAGGAAGGTTAGATTATTAGCTAATAATATAGAGATAGTATACGCGTATAGAACCCTTCTAGGGAGATAAATAATAATAAGCTAAGTAGGAATAAATTAAATAGAAATAGAATATAATAATATTATAATATAGTAAGATTATTCTAAGATATCTTTATATATTATAAGTTAATACTACGTATATTAAACGCGATAAGTTTATAGCAGCTATATAGAATATATACTTTATAAAATAATTTAATTATATAACTAAATAAAATAGGATAAATTAATAGGAAGGATTTATTACCTAATATTCTCGCCTAAGTATATATAGTAACTTATACGCGAGTATTAGCTAGATAATCTATAAAGGTTAAGGGTTCTTTAAATATACTAAATACGTAATAACTACTCTAGCTATATAGAAAGGTTTAATAAACCTATATAGGGTATAAAAAAGGCGGAAAATACGGGTAGTATAGATCCTAATATTCTATATAGCTTCCTAGTTTACTAATATAATTTATTAAACTACTAATAGTTAGCTTACTACTTATAGTAGTTTAGTATTATATAATAGACTAAATATATTAAGTTAGATCTAACTTAAATTTATAAATATTATATAATATTAATACTATACTACTATAAGTAATAAGCTAGATATAAGTAATTTTACTCTTTAAGGTAATACTAAGCTTAACTCTAAGTACTAAAAAGTTAGTTAGTATATTATAAATTTAGTTTAACTTAAACTAATATAATTAGATAAGATAGTCTATTTATTAGATATAATTAATTACTTATTAGAATATTATACAATTATTATAGTACTAATATAGTCTTTATAGTCTTTATAGTACTACTTAATATATTAGTCCTCTAGTTTTCTAGTCTAGTAATCTTTTACTATACTAATTATTATAAGATCTATAGTTAAGTTAATAAGACTATCTAGTTTCTATTTAAACTTAGTAATATAGTCTTCCTTAGTAATAGATACTTCTTATAATACTTAACTTATAAAAGACTAATAGTCTTATTAATATAATACTATATACCTTATTAAATAATATAAGAATTACTTATATTTATATTTATATTTTATACTCTACTACTAATTAGAAAGATATAAGACGGTATAGGATATTAGTCTCCCTAGCTATCCTGTAATATAGTATAGGATTAACGATTTTCATCCTACCCCGTTCTAGGATAGTATAGGTTTTCGTGGGATAATCCTACGGGATAGGATTTTCGTAGGACCTACTAGTAGTATAAGATACTTATAGGATATCTTATAATTAGTAAGTATATAATATTTAATTTTTAAAAAAAATAATATTCTAGAAACCTTTATTATATAGAAAGTTATAACTAGAAAGCTAACTAGAAAGGTAAATATTACCTTTTAAGAAAATATTATATTATATACTTTCTAATAGTAGGATATTCTAAAGATTTCTAGATTTTTATTATAGAAAATACTACGTTATATACTTACTAACTATAGGATATCTTATATATATCCTATACTACTAGTAGATCCTATAAAAATCCTATCCTACTAAAAAATCCTATTCTATCCCCTTCTTATACTATTATAAAGATATAGGATTAGGACTCTATTTATCTATCCTATTCCACGGTTCTATACTATCCTACGTAGGATATCTTATAGGATATCCTATATCTTTCTAGCTAGTATACTCTACTATCTAGCTACTTAGAGTTAATTAAAGCGGTTTATATCTAGCTTATTTAAGAGGAAACTATAACTTATTAAAGAAAACCCTCTCTACCCTATTTATTATTATATCTCTAGATCTCTAGATATTATTTACTATCTTATCCTACGCTTTTTACCCCGTCTTATATATATCTTCTACTTAGGTTACCTATCTCTTTATCTATTCGCTAGAGACTATTTACTTCTATATAGCTTTAAAGAGTTATTCTCTTACTAGTATAAACTAGCTAAGTATACCTTATTAAATAACCTACTTAATTACTACCTTTAACCCCTTTAAAGTTAATATTATCTAATAGAAGTTACTTAACCCTACCTTTTAAAATATTAGCTTCCTTTCCTTTAAATAATTAAAGTAGAATATAAGTATATATTTTAAATTCTAGTTCCCTTATTTATATTTATAACTAGTATTATTAATTCTAAGTACCCTTCTTTTATATAAGAAGGCGCGTAGTCCTATCTTCTTTATATATAATTAAATTCCTACTAAGCTTTTAGCCTTAAATAGCCTTATATAAAGATTAACTCTTATCTTTAAAATCTCTTCCCTTTATACTACTACCCTTATATAGCTAGGGATACCCTCTAAATATTCTAACTACCTCTCTTTCTACTTCTCTTTAACTTCCCTCTTAATCTCCTTAGGGGTAAAGTTATCTCCCCTTATAATTTACTTACCTCTAGGGTCTTAGCTACTAGCCTAGTATCTCTTCTACTACTACCTAGAAGGCTCCTTTTACCTAGGACTATTTCTCCTCTACTAGTATATTTATAACCCTCTTCTCCTAACCCCTTTTCTATTTTAACTTAATAAGAATTATTTAGTACTTTATATATTTTATATATTTTATAAAGTAAATTTAAAGTTATTCTTTTATCTAATCTAATAGTAGATAGTATTACTATTAATACTTATATATACATACCTATTAGTAATACTATTACTAAATACTTCTATAAGTATCTACTCTAGTTTCTAGTAGATTTAAGCTTCTTTAACTTTATATCTAATAATATATCTCTCTTTATTAAGTATACTAAATAGGACTACTTAGTAAGAGATCTAGTAATAGTCTATAATAATCTTTAACTTTAAATATATAACTAGGTATTAAAGTTATAATATAGATATTAAAATACTAAATAGTATCTTATATTATATTATAATAGTATAGATAAATAGCCTTAGCTATATTATAACCTGTATCTCTTAGAGGTAGATAGGGTTTATAGTAGATCTTATAAAGAGGAGTATTAAGGATAGGATAAATAGGCTTTATATTAAACTAGTCTAGTATAGGTATAATATTATATTTAGTATCTAGGAGATTATTCTAGTAGATAATATAAGTTAAGTATAAAGCTCCTATCTAGATAGAAAGTAATACTATTTATATAGATATAGGAAAGTCTATACTCGTACTAATTACTAGTAATCGTTCTCTATTAACTAGAGTAACTGGTCGCGCGATCGCCCCGCTCGCCACGGTCGTCCTATATCGACTAGAGCGACTGGGTAAGCGGTCGCTCGACTTGCTATGCTAAGGCATGTTCGACTTAGTAAGCGCCTATAGCGTTTGCCAAGGCTCGCGTATCAAGGGCGTAACAAGCTACTACTCTAGAAGTTCTAGTAAGAATTATAAGATACTTCTTAAGTATAACTACTAATTTTAATACTTTATATAATAATAGTCTTTATACTTATAGATAGTTCTAGATAACTTACTATATCCTAGTTCTACTAGTCTTATATATTAGGTAGTAGCTTATAATACTACTAAGGATATAGTTATAAAGTATATAAATAAATAATAGTATTTCTAAGTTATTAAAAAGAAGTTACTAAGCCTACTATAAACGACTTTTTTTATTTCTACTTTAATAGAATTTTTTATAGCTTATCTAATATAAATAGTACTAAAGTACTATATAAACTATATATTACTTATACTATAAAATAAGGCTAAGATAGAATAGGAAATCTATAATTTTACCTAATAATCTCTAACCTACCCTATTAAAGTTAGTTATATAAGTTACTAGTAGTAGCTTATAGTTATTTTAAGTTAGTATTATAAAATATAGCTACTTAGTATTTATTCTATATATTTATTACTTAATTTAGTTACTATATTCTTTCTATATTAATTTTCTAAGAATTTTTTATTTAATAATAATATAGATTTTATTATTTTTATAGTAAGGTTAAAGCTCTATTTTATAGTATAATATTATCTATATATCTACTTCTATTATATTATATTTAAAATCTTTTACTAACTCTATTTAATAATACCTTAATATAAACTTCTATAAGTTATATATATATAGTACTTAATATTTATATTTATATTTATATTTTATACTCTACTATCTAGCTACTTAGAGCTAATAAGGGCGTTCTAACTTTATTTTTATTAGGAGGAAATTATAAATTATAGGAAAAAACCTCTCTTACCTACTCTATTTACTATAATACTTCTAGGCCTCTAAATATTATATACTAGCCTCTCCCTTACGCTCTAAACTATCATTATATTAGATCCTAATATTTATATACTCCTCTCTCTTATTAGGGCTACGCCCCTTTCTCTACTCTTAATAGGTTTATACTCCCTTAACTACCCTCTTACCCTTCCTTATATAGTTTAACTAATACTAGTAAGTACCCTTAGCCCTTCTACTAGCTTACTATTACCCTAGCTACTCCTCTCTTATACTATCTAGTATTAAGGTATCCTTTTTTATTTTAATCCGTAATACTAGGTTATTATAACTACTAGTCTAGTAGAGGGCTTATAATACTCTTATTAAAAATAACTATATATCTTTTTTATAATATATAAGAGAGAGCTATTAAAGTTATTAAGAGGGGGTATAAATATACTTTACCGCCGCCGTTATATTACTATTTCCTAGTATTAGGCCGTATAATAATCTACTTATAAGAGAAAGTAGATTATATTAAAATCCTACTAGTTATACTTATAATTATAGAGTTACTACTCCTACTCTTATATATAATTATAGCCCTCCTAGCTAAGGGGGGTAGCCCTAATCTATTATTCTAACTTTTCTACTTAGTATAATACCTTCTATCTTTTAACTTAGAGTCTCTTATACGTAGAGCTAGTACTACTAGCGGGAACTAAGGTAGATACTATTACGTATATTAAGGGCGCGCTCGCCACGCGTCTAAAAGCTCTATATAAGAGGCTCTACTATTATATAATATCTTATTTTTAATCTAACTACGTTTAGACTAGAGACCTCTTAGCTCTATTAATAAGTAATAGGTTTATAGCTAGTACTATATATAGGTAGATCTTATTACTAGCCTAGTACTTAATATACTACTATATAAATCTAATAGTTATTTATAATTAAACTAATTAGATTAAAGCTAATTAGAATTAGAGTTAAATCTATTAGACTTATATAAGTTAGATTTAACTATAAGTTAAATAGCTTTAACTTACTTTACCTTAACTTATTTAGAATTAGATAGTAGTAATTTAGTAGATAACTATTATATTAGTAATATATAATATAATTTAAATAAAAAGGAAAAAGTATAGTACTTAGTAGTAGTAAAGAGCTATATTTATTTTACTTCTACTTATAACTTTTAGTATTAAACTTTATATACTATTCTATATTAGTAGTACTAGAAGTCTTAATAATTTTAAGGCTACCTTTAATTTATAGTAATAGTATATTATTAAATATATAATACTACTAATACTACTACTACTACTATTTAAATAATTAAGATTATTTAATATTAAGAGATACTTATATATACTATTTATATATTATACTCCTTAGTATTATAATTTATAGGTATAAGGAATAGTAAATTAATACTTTAGATTAGTATTAGGAATTTAGGAATAGAAAATTAACCTTAGTAACGTTATACGGATAAATTGCCGTACGGGTAATTTACTACCAAGGTTTGGATACTGTTGGCGCTACAACCCGCTTTCGTCTCCAACCTCACACTAAAAATTCACGCTGCAAAGCACTAACCTTTCGAACAGCCGGATTGTACATGTTGTCTACAGTCTGTGATGTGCTGAGCCCTATGCGGAAGACAGTGATCCTTGGAATGGTACTTCTCCACTCTTAAGAAACAGCGGATTAGGCAATGTCTTGAAGCCCGTATAGCGCTCTTATGCAATTTTCCTGACATAGTCCGAGTAACTTTGCTGTTGACTATCCTGGTAAGTACGAGAGGAGACCTCAGATCGTTCATAGCAAAGCTGTGCAGGATCTCGTCCTAATCTGCGAGTGTTACCGCGTGGAGAAGATAATACTCGACACACGCCTGGATAGGCCTTTGGTTAAGAACTAACAAGTCGTGTGTAGCGTAGGGCAATAACATAAAAGCACGATTGATCTTGTCAGCTTTCACCGTTCTGCCCCCAAGCTTGATCTTTCTCCACGTTGTAAGAGGGTTGATATTGCCTTATACAATTGTACATTGCCATAAACCCAGGGTACGGACTTCCACCTGTATTCTACATCATGAATGTTAAGCCGGTTCTTCAGATTAATGGCATCATGTGTATAAGATACTAACGAGTTTCCCGCTATTAAACACAGGTTAAACAAGATTTCCGCATTTGGGTAAAGACCCTTATTAACACTCACTTTTCTTTGTTTAACCCACTATCATCCATCACTACCAATTCCGGTCAATACAATACATTGCTCACCTTCGCAAAATCTATATGTCATCATTCTCTAACTCACCATCCCCTCTCCTAGTCAATTACGCAAAAGCAAACCCCCACCTAGACTTTACAAAAATCCTCCACTCAACCATGGCCACCCCTCTCACCATCCCGCCAGAATACGAGATTATCTTCCGTCAAGACCTCCGCCCAGGCGACACCATCATACCATTTCAATCCCAAATCCTCCTCACAACCCTAGCCGACGACACACCTTCAGAACTGCAACCCATCGTGGTCATGCCGCAAGATCACGGACACGCAAGAATCGCTAACACTAATACGACCATATCTCCAATGGAATGGTTCCGCAACGATACCACAGCAACCACCTCCTACCGACCAGCTGAGCCTCCATCACCCGCAGAGACAAGGGAGCGAAAACCCTCTATCGTCAAACCTTCGGCTGCCCCTATTGACACGCACGCGCAAGCCCAAGCTACGATCATTGGGAAGACGACACCAGCACTCAAGCCAGCGCTAAAGGTGCAACCTAGGGGCGATCGGATCAGGCGATCGAGGCGTCAGCAGACCCCAGACAAGTCTTGATGATGTCTAAGGGCGGAGAGTGGGCAGATCATGAAGAGAGCGAATCGAGCGGTCCACTTTTTCCTGTTGTTGAGGCGGGGATTGTTGATATCAAACTAATGATAGGATATATCTCGCAAATTGAGATATCAATTCACCCCAGGAAACCTTCTCTACCATCTTCCAGGTAAAGAAACTATATGACTTGAGAAATTCGGGACTCAGGAACCTCAAGACTCATGGGTCTCTCCCGTTCCAAAGGCTCCATCGAAATGAGAAATCTCGTGTGGAATGTAAGGTATGGAATCCAATGCCAGTCTCCCACCTATGTTGTACAGCGGTTGCAACGTGGAGATGGTAATCCCCCCCAACTCCACCAAGCAGGCACGTAGCAAAACCCCATCCATCCAAAGATCCACGGCCCCCAAAACGTCACACCATAGAAACCAATATCACCCCAATCGAACCGCCTTCCACGTCTCAACCTGCACCATTCACATAAAACCGCCTTCCCCTAAACCACAGATAACGCCTCCGCCTTTGCTTCGCCTTTGCCTTGACCTCCATCTCTCTCCCTCTCCCCGCCCGTCCCAAATCCCCTATCCAACCCAAAAGCCGATATCCCCCACTCCCAAATCCTTTAAACCCTCCCCCTCTACAGCGCCCTCAGCCCCGCCCCCCCCCCCCCCTTAACCTTCCCCCCACATCCCCCCGCCCCCATTCCCATCTCCCCAACTTAGAAAGATACCTCCCTGAAACCCTAGACTCTACACCCCTGTCCTCCTCGCCCTCGCCCTCTCCATTCCCCTCTCCCCTCGCCTCCCGCCTTCCCCTCCCCTTCCCCTATCCCCCATCCAACCCACATGCCAACATTTCCCACTCTTA
>JAABUY010000853.1_pt1 | contig 47020 bp, 41 predicted proteins | sample 5560271 | NCBI WGS metagenome assembly JAABUY01 (sample SAMN10711886, study PRJNA513374) | rock metagenome | isolation source: Antarctica rocks | place: Antarctica: Victoria Land, University Valley | reverse complement strand
ATATAATTTATCATTCTGCATACTCAGAATGTCTGTATACACTGTGATTGTGAAGTAATTACAGTATTTATGTGTTTTAAGGATTTTGAGCTTTCAAAAAAAAGTGGTCTTTTTCTTTTTTCGTGAGTGTTCTGCGTGGCCCAGAATTACCACCGGCACTGTACCTCAATCGCCTGGAGGTCTCTCATAAGTTACTTGTGCTCGCAACCACGAATACAACCACCATCAACCAACTCAAACCCCGACTCTTGTCCTCACTTGACAATTCGCCGGCATCATTCAAGCCTCATCAATTCTAAAGCAGTTTCAAAATCCATTCAGTCCAATCCCACGTGCAACCCCAGCAATGCTCTCCATGCTCTCACGACCATTCATCCGCGTCACGCCTCGGGCGGCAGCGAATGTGACTTCTCAGCACCGTCTTTACGCTCAATCATCATACGGCGGGGGTGAGGGCGACCCGAAAGGCGAGGACCCTCAGAATCAAGGCTCGAATCCTATAACGTCAAACCTGGAGCATCCGGGTCCCCCGCCTCCAGACGTGGGTCAAGGTACAGGTGGAGGACCGACAAAGGCGAATGAGGGAGGACACAGCGGCGATGGAAAGGAGTCATCGGGATCGTCGTCGTCGTCGAAGACGCCGAGCAGCAGCAGCAGCAGCAGCGGAGGGAGTGGGAAAAGTGCGAGTAATGGTGCGCAGCCCAAGCTCTACAACTCAAGCGCGCCAGCAGAGCAGAGCGAGGAAGTCAAGCAACATAACCGTGAGATGGATAACCGACATGGTCGTGCACAGAATAAAGTGGATGGTGATGGTGAGCATAATGTTGGCAAGGGATTCTGGGCTGGCGAGTAGCTACGGCATGATACTGGAGGGGTAGAGTTGACGATTGTCTACAGGCCATGGAGGTGCGGACAGGAGTCCATAGGTGCTGTACTGCTGAGGGAGGTTGTTGATGCTGTAAATCTAATATAAGAGAGCATCTGACCCACTCTGTGAGCGTGATCTATGAGCTGTTGGTTTCTGCAGGCATGAGTGGTATCAATTGAAAGTAAAGGACCCGCCAGCTGCGTTGTATATATTGACTCGGATACTCTTACCAACCAGGACATTGAGTGAGATTATCTTACTGATCTACAGATGCTTACCTTCCCTTACCTTGTTTCTATCATAAAGCAGTTTCTTGCGTGCAATGCTTCTTGGCGAAATCACATGGAATAAAACACGGCGCACACATGTTTTCGGAGCTTAGATCCACCATCATTACATCATCTTCGGACACTGGTAAATTCAAACTGCAACGTTGCCTAGCAACTTGGCTAGCGTTGCTTAACCGAACCAATCAGCCAGTCCTGTGCCACAATCCAGCGCCATCCTTTCTTGACCTGTACCCTGTTCCCGCGTAGGTGCTGTCATCGCACACATTTCACAATCCGTACGTCAGCCTCTGTTTTCCCTCTCCCACTTTCTCTCTACATCAACCAAACATTCAACCTCAACAACTCTTGAAGTGTACGCAACAATTCTCCATCTTCATCTCAGTCATACATCTTACACGTTCAGAAGCTTACTTGAATCACAAGCATTAGGAAGAACTTGACTTACCCACTAGAACTGGAAGATGAGGTTCTCCTTTTCCTCCGTCTTGGTGCTGGCACTTGCTGCTGAGAGCACCGTTGCGAGTACCTGGTTCAGCAAAGCTGGTAAGCATATCTCTTAGTTTTCGAAGATCACCCACAGGCACCGTTGCATGCCGATGCCGTTTGACGGCATCACGGCATCATCTACAACACTGCTCGTATCGTTCTGTCGGACAGCTTGCTCGTCGTTGATAGCTTGGCCAATCACCTGTGCAACCACTTTACCGTCACTAACTCTTATTAAATGATACTTGACTTCTCACTGTTCTCTTCTATAACGTGTTCAAACACCCTCACTAATTATCTCGATAACAGCTTATAACAAGTGGCACGAGACTGAGCTTGAGCGATGGCTCTCCGACAACAACGTCCCATATCCTACCCCAGCGGACCGTAAGGACCTTGAAAACCTAGTCAAGAACAACTGGCAATCCAAGGTTGGGTCTCCGTATTCGGATTGGGAGCCAGCGCAGCTTTCTTCTTACCTAAAGTCGAAAGGTCATGAAGTCAAGAAGGGCACCGAACAGAACAAGGACAGTCTGATCAGCCAGGTTAAAGCAAACTGGCACGAAACCGGCGATACTGCCTCGGATTCGTACCACAGCATGAAGGAGTGGATTTTTGATAGGTTACCCATAAGCCTTGTATGCAATAGCGAAACTGCTGACATTGTTTCACGCAGCTGGTCCGACTCGCAACTGAAATCCTTCCTTGACAAGAACGGTGTACCTGCACCTCAACCTCACAAGCGCGATAGCCTCATCGCCACCGCTCGTGACAACTACGACTCAATCGCCAAAAAGCTCGGAGAGACCGCGGCTTACCCGGGCAACTGGCTCTACGCAACCTGGACCGAGTCTGACCTCAAAGAGTACTTGGATGAGCGTGGGGTCCCCGTCCCTCAACCCACCTCTCGTGACAAGCTTATCGCGTCCGTCCGTCGTCATGCCCGTCTTTCTAGCCTGAACATGAAGGACACCGCGGCCTCGGCTTCCGCCTCTGCCAACGCTGCCAAGGAGAGCCTGAGCGACGCTCTATTGGACGCTTGGAGCGACAGTCACATCAAGGAGTGGGCCGATAAGAACGGGATCAAGGTCCCGCAAGGTTCCAAGCGCAACGAACTCTTGGCCCTTGCCCGGAAACACCGCGCTGCCCTGACTGGCGATAATGTGGCTTCTTCTGCCTCCGACGCCTATGGTGCAGCTACGTCCAAGGTCGGTAGTGCTGCATCGAAGGTTGGTAGTGCTACGTCAAAGGTTGGTGGTGCGGTCTCTCAGGCGACTGACACTGCTTCGGACATGGCTGGAGATGCTTTTGACACGGTTATTGGGACATGGAGTGAGAGCCGTCTGAAGGCTTTCCTCGATTCACGTGGTGTCCCCGTCCCTCAGGGTGGAAAGAAAGATGAGTTGCTCGCGCAGGTTAGACTAAACAAGCACAAAGCTTCAAGTGGATGGTCTGCGTGGACTTTCGATACCTGGACTACCGAGAACTTGAAGTGAGTACATACGCGGTTATGAGACAACGATGATGGAGCTAATCGTATATGTGCAGGAAATGGCTTTCCTCGCAGAACAATAAGGCAGCGAACAAGGCCGGCGCCACTCGTGAAGATCTACTCAAGCAAGCACAGGACAGCTACGCCAGCGCTTCCAAATCTGGAGGTAGTGGCTACGCTTCCGTCACTTCCTATCTTGCCGCGGCCACCGATGCTGCCAAAGACACTACCTTCGACACCTGGTCCGACTCTGAGCTGAAATCCTACCTTGACTCTTACGGTGTCCCCGCCTACCAAGGCAGCACCACCAACGAACTCAGGGCCATGGCCAGACGTAACGCCAACTACTTCCGTTACGGTACAAGCACACCCACCGCGACTCTCTGGGCCAGGCTCTCCAACGGTGCTCAATGGGTTCTCGACCAGCTCAAGATCGGGGCTGCGAGTGGACGCAACGAGGTCAGCTACCAAGGCGAGAAAGCTACGGATGCGGTCAAGGAAGGTGTCAAGACTGCGACCAACCGGGCGGCGGAAGCTTCCCAGAAAGCCTCGCATAAGATCAAGGAGGAGTTGTAGAGCATGGGTACGAAGCAGTATATGAGTATCGTGCGAAGGATTCAGAGAGACGGATGAAGGGGGTTGCTGTTCTCTCAGCGGAGAAATTGCTGGTGCATAAAACTTAGCGTGACTGATAACCTCCCTTGGTAGGTAAGGTATGCAAACCGTGTATTCTAGATAGCTAGTTAATGAGTGGTTTGCCCTATATCACCATCGCTCCGAAGTCAATCGTGGACTATTGTACGTGTAATGATATAAACCCCTTATCATCCGAAGCTCCTAGGCCATCATGCCCGATGATACTCCAATTTCAAACGCGAGAGGGAACCCCGGTGATACTTCAAATTCATACGAAGTGAAGGGAACTCCACGCACGCTTGCTCCGCAGGCGTTCGACCGAACCCTCGCCTCCCTTTCCAAATTGCGTTTCGGTTCCGGTACGCCACCGCAAGCCAACCACAGTACCCACAGTGTAGTCCACGCGCGTAATCCTAAAATCCAAACTCCTATCCCGTTCCATCCTATCTTATCCTATCACTCCAGCAGCTCATTGACGGGTACCTGACCTTAGTCTTGCTGCAACGCAACGCAACGTAAAGCCCAGCAACGTCCCCGTCGCCATGTCATGCCGAGCCAGCTCCAGGTACGGTACGGTACGGCGCGGTACGGCGTTTCTGGTTCCAATATGCCACCGCACGCCAACCACACACAGTACCCAAAATGTCGTCCACACGTAACCCTAAAGGCCAAACTCCCATCCCATCCCTTCCCGTACTCCCTCACCACACCCAACGAACCACCTCAACTTCCCCACCAACTCCAGCAGCTCATCGACAGGTACCTGACCTTATTCTGGCCGCAACGCAATGCAACGTAAAGCCCAGCAGCGTCTCCCGTCGTGTCCGTCGGCGAAAATGGTGCATCCACACCCATAACGTAATGGTGTCCGTGCTCGTACCCATGCCCATGCCACGCCATGCCAGCTCCAGGTACGGTACGGCACGGTAGGGCACGGTAGGGCAGCGTTCCATCCCTCCTTTACCCGCAGACAAGTCAAGGCTTTTTGGAAATAGGAACTGAATCAGAAACAGAAACAGAAACAAAGCGCGTTGACGGAGGAGACTCGAGCGGCTTAGATCCAATCCGAGCCGATCGGCTTGAAAGTGGAGCGCTCCACCCATGAGTATCCTACTCGGAGTCCGATTTGGTAGGGTAAGTTGGGCTATCGCGTCCGTCGGGCGGAACGATCGGGGATCTGATGGGGGATGGGTTGTTGAGACCGAGCGCCTCTCGATTTCAGTAGCTGTACCGCACCTTCATGCCCATTCCTTGCTGCCACTGACATTGGTGTGCGACCCCCCCGATTTTCTGAGTTGATATCAACATTGGGGTGAGCTAGCAGCAGCTTTACCGCAGCCTCATGTCCATTCTGTGCTGCCAATGACAGTGGTGTCCAACCCCCCCTATTCTTTAAGTCACCATCAACATCAGACTGAGCTAACAGCAGCTTTATCACAGTCTCATGTCCTCTCTCTGCTGCGTATGACAAGGGTGTCCGACCAGTCTCATCCTTTAAGTCAGCATTAATGTCAGGTGAAGCTAGCAGCAGCTTTACCACCACCTCATGTCCTCTCTCTGCTGCCCATGCCAATGGTGTGTGACCTTTCTGATCTTCTGAGTTGATATCAACATTGGGCTGAGCTAGCAGCAGCTTTACCACACCCTCATGTCCTCTCCATGCTGCCAATGACAGTGATGTCTGACCCCACTCATCTTTTGAGTCAGCATTGACATTGGGCTGAGCTAGCAGCAGCTTTATCACAGCCTCATATCCAATCTCTGCTGCAAATGACAGTGCTGTGTTACCACTCAAATCTCTTGAGTTGATATCAACATCAGACTGAGCTAGCAGCAGCTTTATCACACCCTCACATCCTCTGAATGCTGCCCATGCCAATGGTGTGCAACCTTTCTGATCTTCTGAGTTGATATCAACATTGGGCTGAGCTAGCAGCAGCTTTACCACACCCTCATGCCCTCTCCATGCTGTCAATGACAGTGATGTCCAACCCTTCTTGTTCTTTGAGTCAGCCTCAACATTGGGCTGAGCTAGCAGCAGCTTTATCACAGCCTCATATCCATTCTCTGCTGCAAATGACAGTGCTGTGTTACCGCTCAAATCTCTTGAGTTGATATCAACATCAAAATGAGCTAGCAGCAGCTTTAACACAGCCTCACATCCATTCCGTGCTGCCAATGACAGTGGCGTCTTTCCCTGAGCATCTTTTGAGGCAGCATTGACATTGTACTGCTTGCGGTTGTTGAAAATGGCGGAAACGAGGCTGATTAGATTGAATTGTGAAGCCACATGCAGAACCGTCGTTCCTGTTGGAGTGTTTGGGGTCCCCATAGTCCTGACCAAGTTACAAAGTCCGACCCAGAGTTCCATAGTCCAGGCCGAGTGCCGCTGCAAGTATTGGAAAATGTCGCTTTGTGTCATTTCCTGTTCCTCTGCGACCTGAGCGTGCAGCATCCATGAGTGAACCGCATACTCTAAAAATGGATACTCTTTTGAAAGATTTTTCCTAGTATCCTCTTCCCATGATGTCAATCGTTGGTTTTCTATCGTAAGATCGTCGTGCCGATTCTTGATCTCATCCATGGTGAAGTATACAATGCAAGATTGAGACAATCGAACATGCGAACAACCGACACTCCTGTTGATTGAGACTAGAGAGATGTCGAAATGGTAGAACCCTTTGCTGATAAGGTAGTCATTGACTGATTGGTGGACAAGCTGGGCAACACGTTTATATTGATGGTTCTTCCATTCAGCAAGGCCTCCTGATAGACTTAGAAGCTGTCTCTCCATCTGCGTGTCGGTCTCAATATACGCTGGCAGTTTCTTGCACTTCTGGAAGGATTGGTATGTCAGATTCGCGTCCAAATTCATCACACAACGGAATTCCGTTATGGAGAGTGGTCTAAGCGCGAAACATAGCCACTGAAGTAGTTTCAGTGATTGACCTTGATCTCTTCTTTTCAGACTCTGGATGATGGTTTCATAGAGATCGTCCAGATCCTGAGGTAGCTCCTGCAGAGCCTCTAGACATTGGCGTAAAGTCTTTCCATCCCCGCACATCCCGATAATCCGACGCAAGACAAGTACAACCCATTGAAATACCCATTCAGATCGAGTTTCGATGCTGTTTTGAAGACTTTTCCGCTCTTCAGGATTAAGATCAACGCTCTGAAGCTCCTCTTGAATATATGTTCTAATGTCTTTATGGTTCTCGTGTTCAGCGCAGATCTCCAGGCAGTTGACTGGAGCTATTACTGGCCAGTGACGACAGGAAAAGCATATGCTCAGGCCGTGTGGAGCAGAGGCACATCTTGAGTATAAATGCTCAAAGCCTCTGACCAGTCGCCTAGCTTCTTCTTCACCGCATTCATCGAGGGCGTCAACAAATATTCGGATAGCCGATTCCTCCAGGATCGTTGCAAGAGAAGATTCGACAAAGTCTCGTAGTTCTTGTACGTGCCACTTCCATTTCTCTCCTGGCGACCCGATCCCTGCACATCTGCTTTCAAAGGTTCGGACGACATTTGAGACGGCATTCGGAAATCGTTCAAGTAGTTGATATAAAAGCGACCTGTATAATCCTACAGCCGTTTTCTGGATCTCGGCACCTCGACCATGGAAGAAGAACGAGATGGTAGATGATTTCCATGAGGGAGGTTCCATGGTGGGGATAGTCCGAAGACTGTATTTGAGCAGCGTTGATTTCCCTGCTCCTGGCTTCCCCTTAATCCAGAGCAGGCCTCGACGCTCAGAGGCCCAGTTCTTGTATGTTCGATGCTCGAGCAGCCATGTACAAGTCCCGTCAGCTGGAGGTACTATGTCATTGCGGCGATCATTCATTTCAGGAAAGGCTAATGACCTTAAGCAACCTTGACCATCCAAGTTAGTGTAGGTTCCTCATATTTAGAAGGTTGCAATATGACCTCTTTCCTCTTTTGCAAGAGTTCTCGTCGTTTCTAGCGAGAATGATATCAGCTATGCTCTCAAGTATCTATGATATGTAGGTTTGAATCATCCTTACCAGGCTGCGTTCTGAGCGGGTGTAACCATCTTTTCACTTCACCGCAGATTAGCCTGTAGCCTGCGTCTGCTGCAGAGCTAAATCTTGTCATGCCCTGTGAATAGTTAGGCTTCCGCGATGAAATGAGGACCGATCCACACACCTTATGGTTTGCATGGATTGATAGCTGTGGGTAACCGCCAATCTTCGCCGATTCCTTTGCCACAACCTTTCGTTAATCAGCAATGTGCACGCAAATCGTCGAGAATGGAGAAGTGAACTTACCATTCCTACAGCTGGCAATTCCAATTCTTCAAAGAAACATGTCAAGTCGAAACGATCATTATTTCTACGCAACCACACCGCATAAGATTCTTCAACGTCCGCTAGGACCTCGGAATCTCGACTTAAGAGCTGGAGTATTTCCTTGTTCACTCGCTTGCCACCAGCCTTCAGAATATTGGCGACACTGGCTGCAAATGGGGTGAAATTGGATCCTCGATGCGGCGTGCCCAAGAACACGACGCCGATAGAGCAACGGTTCAAGTGCTCTAAATGAGGATATATAGTCTGTTGAGACAAGCAAAGAGCTTTCTTTGTCACTAAACCCCCAAGACTATGCACTATAAGAACTATCTTTCGATGGTGCTAGTGGGGCTGTTAGCGACGGATACCGTAACCTCAAGGTAAGGAGCTACATACGGAGTCATCTTCAGCCCGTACATTTGCAAGCTCCGTAAGTAGTACTGCAGCATGATCACGGAGGTTGTTCTGTGATACAGGACCTAGGAGCTTTGTGACGTCTGCATCGTATCCAAACGTCAATATTCGCGCGTCCGGCACATCTTTGCTTAAAAGATGGACCGGCCAGTATATCCCCGACTCCGCCTCCAGCCAAGTATCATACGAATCGCCGGTCAGGCCGTGGACAAAGATGATATCAACCAAGGGTTCAGCAGGATCGTGAAGAACTCGTAGGCCATAGGTCGTCCCATTAGGAAAGAGCCGTTCGCGCAAGCTTGGTTGGCTGGTGGTCGCCGCATTTGGGTCAGCGTCCAAAGCCGTATGACTTTCTCCAGCGCTTGGTACCAGTGTGGATGGGACTGTTTCAACGGTCAAAAGCTGCATACAAATGGCGGAGACACTGTCGTGACGCTTGGCTGCAAAGTACTAGGTAACTCACCAGCATCCACACTCCTTTTGCGCTTCCTGCCGAATACTGAATTCATTCCGCTTCCTCGGCGAACTGCTTATAAGTCGCTATAAACATCCGCTGTAAGGTGTCAAATTCTCCCAAATTTAAAGTCGCTACAGCTGACATCTCTGGTGAGACACTCAAGTAATATTCCTCAGCCTCGCGCAGAAAGTCGCATTGTAGTGCATTAGGGGCTTGGCACAGCGGATCCCCTGAATGCAAGGTCAAGGACTTCAGGAACTGCATCTATCATGAACAACATAAGGTATACAACATTCAGGGTCAACATAGCTAATATTACCTTTCTGAGCCCCCAAGGACTGATGTGACTGCTTCTCACTACCTTACCATTTAGTGGCCCTAGCTCGTATTGTAGTGCCTCTCGCTTCCAAGATGGTCAACAGTGTCACCTCTCGCACGAGAGTAGGATCCCACCGAGGCAGAAGGTTCTCTTGCACGAGGGCCGAGAATGTTGAGCCTCGTCCATCGTGCTCAGTGGACAAGTCCAATGAACCTCATCAGACACGTCACCAACTGCGGGACCAACGCACATCTCGGAGCTTCGGCATCGCTGCGAGGCCATTGTTGGTTGCCGTGAGTGACTGTGAGTGGTTTTGTGTGGCTGCCAAAATGTACCTTGTAGGACAAAGACCGTGCTCTGCATGTGGCTGTGCACAGCGGCTCTGCTGTCAGCTTACGAGCCACACTTTGGTACCTCTCGAATCGGGACGCGGCGGTTTCTGCTTCATATGTTTCCTTCTAGTCATGTGTGAAAGTATGTATGTATGTATATTGGGTGAGTACTCCATATTCCTTCCGATCGGATGTACGAGCGCCGCGTGCTTCGTATGTAAGACTACATCGATTACCGTTTGTGGTAATCGGCCAAGGCAAAGCACTTACATTTGAACTGGGAATTGGGCTTGGGCATAAAAAGGTATCACGTCCCCAGATTATCTCAGATTCTTGAGATACCTTTGGTGCTGGTACATTCGCAATCTTTTCACGACGGTCCATGTGCTGTTAATTGCTGTCGTTTTTGACGTTTATGTTCCTTAGTAGATTGGTATTGTGGCTGGTGTGGATTTGGACCACTTTCTTTCTTGAACGACATCGCCTGCTGCATATGCCACAGGCGTAGAGACGGATATTGTAGGTTTGAAGGTATTCGCTTCGACACGCGGTCCCATCACTCTGCTGGGCCTAACTTGCAGTATGAAGATCCTGGGGCGCACTCAGTGTCAGCTGTCAATACAGAATCCGGGTTGACCAGGGCCGCATCACATGGGGAAGCACCATCTCCAGAAAAGTCATCAGCGAATTTATCCCCAGCAGATTCTGAATCATCAAGGCATTCGGGAGTCGTTATCGACACAGACAGCTTAAATATAGGACTGGTCCCGAACAACTTGAAACTATCTACGGTACACTCATCGTGGGAACAACAAACTGCGTCCCCAGTCGACCCGGCGATCCGGAAGGGTCCCGGTGGCAACCTCGTTGAAGACAATGTCTTGAAAATCGGTTCGACTGGCAAACAGTCGCGGTTAAACGATTATTTGTCGGTTGATCCTGAAGATCCGTGGAATCAGGAATGGGTTGTGTATGCGGCTCGGACGCCCCTACCTGGTGAATCCAGCTACTCACTGGAGACTGGTGAGCCTGCCACGACTTCACGCAGGAGACCTTATGACCCGAGAAGACGAGCTGAGGTTGCCTTCACTAGAAATAATGGGGGTGCTTGCAACCGTTGCAGGCGAAGACACCGGGCCGTAAGTGACATCTCTACCACCACACACTCGAGATTGTGCTTATGCAAGAGCCCTAGTGCCCTCACCGATTACAAGAGCTCGCCGAGGCTATTGAAGGCGACGGAACACCTTCCCAACAAGTAATGGAAGGAGATGTTACACGACGTGCAGTCGACATAGTGCGCTCCAACGTGGCCGCTGGGATCGGATCAAGTACGCAGTACGGTGGAGCTACACACCCCGAATCTTCTGCGGGGAGCATCCGATCTGCCACAATATTACCGCGAGAGCCGCCCCAACGACCTCACGGCCACAGAACAACGAGGGCTGGACCTTCTGGACCATCAGCATTGGCACCTAGCCAAAGACCTCCAGCGTCATCTCCACCATTGGCCTTGAGTGACGAGTTCAGGGTCAGACGTGGGCGACCACGCGGTCGTGTTGGGGTCAATTCTCGAGGATCACGGCCGGCAAGACGTTCTGCCTGGCATGGACAGGGTATCAGTGTTATAAGTGGGAGTAGCGATAGCAGCAAGCTGTCGAACTATGCCGTGATCCGTGAAACCAGTCGAGACCTTGCACCAAGTACTCCAGTTGAAGAAACGTACAGTCTAGGCGGTACCCAAGGCTGGACTGACGGGCTTTCTTACATGTACGATAGCGCCAGTCTGCGGTCTTCCCCACCACTGCCTTACGTTCAACAGCAATCGCTTTCATTTGAACAGATGTTTACAATCGAAGCCCAGACCTTTGATACGGAAACCTACCAAAGGAGCTCTTTACCTCATAGGGTTCTTCCTTGGCGTGAGGGTGGTTATGGGAATTTGGGCGGTACTCAAGCCAGGTTCTCAAACGTATTGGATCCGTCGAGATCACCATCTCGAAATCATCTCGAACGGATCCCGACGCGGGACGTAGACGAGTCAAGCTTCCCTTTCTTTAGTTTTTCAGAAACACAGTTTTGGCCATCGCACCAAGCCGACTTCGGCCAAGTCAACATTAACGAGCTGGCTGTCGGCTCTACCTTACCTATAAGAGACTCTTCTTTGCCCCAAACTCCGCTTAACGAAGATTTGATGTCTGTCCCCGAAGAACAACAGGCCTCGCCCAATACTTTTGACGATGATCTCGGTTGGCAGATAGAGGATGGATCATTGCTTGGTGTCGATCCTCTTGAACAGATATTTGACACGGCCTTGCTTGATGAGCTGCTTGTGCCCCTTGAACAACGAGGGCAAGATGATGCGACGCAGTTATCATCAGCGATGGATGCTCACCAGCAACCTGCTGGGCTCCACGAACGGAACAACATTAATTCTGCTGCTGACTTCGCTAGGGACAGTTTTTATTACGGTGAAGCCGATAACAGCGTCGATCCTTCTTTGGCAGGCTATGCAGCTTGTCTTGGTAACCTGATCTTTACCGATGGCCAAGAGAGCACGTCAGGGTCAAACAGCAATCCCATTCCCACGCCATCAGATGAAACGGGGTGATTCTCCCACAAGATCAAGACCCGCTGTTTTGTAGTTCTGGTTTTTGGATGGTATGTTAAACTTTTTACGCAGGATATCTGCATCTCTCCCGTGCGGAACCAGCACTGATTACCAAGCAAAAGTTATCCCACTTCCTGCATAATAGTTCCATCTTTCGCCTTCCAGAGCATCCTGGAGTTCGAAGCCTTACGACGATTACGATGTTCAGAATATGAAGCTGGCCTTCAGTTACTTTACTGCTCAACTTCGCTCTCCTAGTGTCATCAATGGCAAGCCACAGCCCCATGATACAAAACTTGCTTTCTTCCACTTGGCGGAGTTATGCCTCCGAGAACCAGACGGCATTCATATTTACTCGTCAAACGGGCAGGTCTATTGCATTCTATGAATCAGAGGTCTTACAACATTCTGTCTTTCGCATCAGCGTAGCTGTTGATCTCTTCTCGCCCTTCTTGTGGCCTTTGATATCTGGTCGACCATCTTTTCGAATCTTGCGTTTCAGGGTTTCCATATTTTATTAACGTTTTCTTCCGTGTAGGGAAGGTGTATTTAGCATCATCTACTTGTATTCAAGGGTTCCACTCACCCTGCATCTCCTCGCATGACAGTCCTCGAAATATACATCAGGCACTCCAGTTATACAATATGAAGATCATCATCTAATTCAACTCCGGTGTTTCAGACTACCAGCATCTTCGAAGTGCACAAGGATGTGCATTACTAGATGAAGCTATGATTGTTAAAGTACATCCACCAACACATGGTCTCTAGGTTTTGGCACACCGGTCTCTTGTGTGATACGGAGTTATATTCATGCCACTCGGAGTTGACTGAAACGCCGTTCGGGGTTGAGCCAAACACTCAACTCCAATCCAAAGTTCGTCTTGAGCAACACTTGGCTGCTACCTTGGCATTCAGGATACGATGGGTCGGAAGGATAAGGCATTCTCTTCTTTAAAGAACTTACCCACCGCCCAACCCCAACCCCAGGACCCGCCGACCCCTTCATCGCCACGAAAGCCATCGCCCTCAACCCCATCGACCACTACCAGCGCGACTACGGCTTCCCGCCCACCAACTACTCGGCGATTCTCGGCTCCGACATCGCCGGCACCGTACTCCCCACCGGCACCTCCGTGCTAGCCGACGCGCCCAAACCAGGCACGCGCGTCGCCGCCTTCGCTCCCACATTCTTTATGCACGGCGCGCCGGACTACTGCGCTTTCCAGACGCGCGTGATCGTGCTTGCTGCTAACGCGGTGCCACTGCCGGAGGGGACGAGCTTTGTTGAGGCGAGTTTGTGCCCCGTGGCGGTGGTGATGGCGGTTAGGTGTGGTGCAGCGAGGCGCGACACGGTGGACGCGGCTGCGGATGGGAGGGGGATGCTGGCCTGGAGTGGGGCGAGCAGTGTCGGTATGGTGGTGGTGCAGGTGGGCATAAAGTGTCAGATGTATGTCAAGGCGCCGAATGATTGTTGTTCTGACACCACGCCCTCCACTTCCATATCATACATGAAGGACATTGCTATCCTCGCCTTTCTCCTACGACTAGTTCAGCCCACTAGCTGCAGTTCGTATCTCGCTTTGGCATGCCCTTAGAAAGGGATACATAAGTCAGTCGTCTTGTGCATACATTGATTCAGGGCACAATTGTTGATAGTCTTCAACCGTGCGCTTTGTACAGGTCTTAAGAGTTTAACAGTTGCCATATGGCGCTCAAGATAAAGTACCCTTAGCAATCATTGCATGCCGAGGCATAATTTGTTTCATGACAGCGCGTGTACGAGGCTTACACCACACCTCAACTTTTGGACCCCAAGCTGGACTCCAACAATTCTTTCCCTTTTCGAGTAGACATCTCCCGCTGTAGACTACACCGGATCAAAAGCCCCATCTTCTTTGCCATCGACTGTCGAAGATGGACACCTCGAACCCCTCCGCCCTAATCCGCGCCCTCCTCCCTAAGACCCCACTGATCCTCAAAACCGCCCTCTTCCACACCCTCTCCCTATCCCCCACCTCCTCGAAATGGGATCTCCGAACAGAACTCATCATCAACGTGTTGCGCTCCTTCTTCACCGGCCCGCCGTCCCCGCTGTCCAAAACGCAGCACATCAGCTTGCGGGATCCGGGCATCAAAGGGCCCATGTGGATCAGCAAGGTCGTGCTGCCGAGGCCGGAGGGAGACGACGTTCGCGACGCGGTGGTCAGGGCCATTGAAGGGCTGAAGGAGGGCGGGGAGACGTATACATTGCCGGAGATCAAGGCCGTGGAGGCCGAGTGGACGGGATACAGGGCGGGCGTGGATGCCAATGCGCCGGAACTGAATATCTCGGAGGGGGAGAAATACGAGAATCTGATGAAGGAGGTGAAGAGCGACGTTACGATCCTGTATTTTCACGGCGGGGCATTCTAGTCCGTTCTACCCCCGCACCCCTCAGTCCCTGAACGTCCGTGCTAACCCACGTCTGCAAAGCCTCATGGACCCAGCCTCCCACCGGCCCTCAACCTCGCGCCTCGCCAAACTCACCTCCGGCCGCGTCCTCTCCGTGCGCTACCGGCTCGCGCCCCAGCACCCCTTCCCCGCCGCCCTCCTCGACGCCCTAATCGCATACCTCTCCCTCCTCTCCCCAGCCCCCGGCTCGCCGCACCCCGCAATCCCCGGCTCGCAAATCATCTTCGCCGGCGACTCCGCCGGCGGCAACCTCTGCCTCGCACTCCTCCAACTCATCCTCGAACTCCACCGGCAATCCACCCCGCGCATAAAATGGCACTCCAACACCACCATCACCGTCCCCCTCCCCGCCGGCCTCGCCCTCAACTCCCCCTGGACGGACCTCACGCGCTGCATGCCGTCGCTGACCACCAACGCCCTCTACGACTACCTCCCCCCGCCCTCCACCTCCGCCACCGACCACTTCCCGCCCTGCCCCATCTGGCCCACCACCCCGCCCCGCGGCGACATCTACTGCGACGTGTCGGCGCTCTGCCACCCGCTCGTCAGCCCGCTCGCGGCGCGCGACTGGGCGGGCGCGTGTCCGGTGTGGATGGCGGTCGGGACGGAGATGCTGCACGACGAGGCGGCGGTGGTGGCGGGGCGGATGGCGGGCCAGGGGGTGGTGGTGGGGTGGTGGTGTTTCGAGGCGATGCCGCATTGCTTTGCGCTGATGCTGGATCATCTGCGCGCGAGTGGAAGGTGTTTTGAGGAGTGGGCGGCGTGGGCGAGGGGGTGCGTGGAGGGGGGAGGGGTGGTGGAGGGGAGGGGGTCGAGGGGGTGGTTTGTGGAGGCGGGGATGGGGGATAAGAGGGAGGTTGATGTGGGGGGGTTGGGGGGTGAGGTGGGGGTTGGTGGGTTTGAGGAGGTGCTGGGGAGGATGAGGGAGGCGCGGGGGAGGAGGGCGAGAGGGGAGGAGGGGGAGATGAAGGCGCTGCCGAAGTTGTGAGGGTTTTCGTACTGATCGTTTGGGGTCTAGTGAGGAGTGAGTACCGGGTAAGGTTAGGGTCACTGAGTGGGATGGGTACATATCAGTGCGCGGATAGATGGATAGATAGGGCATAGAGTTCATGTTCCTTCCTAGAGTAGGGTGAGATTCTCTTTAGAATAGATGTCTTCAATTTAGGCTAAAGTATATATTGGTATTTGAAATACTTCTAGTGTAGATAGATACAAATGGACCTCATCTTCTCTGATCTATCGCGTTGGATGCAACACTACCTCACCTACCGGGCGAAACCAAAAAACCACGCATGCGTCAGAAAGACTAGTCTTTATCATCGCCATGCCGCACTTGACTCGACCCAACCTGATAACATCCCATATACAAGCCTGCTCGGCCTCCAACCTACGGCGGGAAAGCCCAAAACCGCTCACTCACTCGCCCGATCCCCAAACACCCTCCCTATGCTTTAATCTCATACTTCCTCTTGAACATATCGTCAATCTCCGTAAGAAAGTACGTCCCCTTGACAATGGTGTCCGGAGTCCCTTTCGGCTCGTAGCTTTTCTGCAGATGAGCTTTTTCGCGGAGGGTGCACATCTAGTGAATCTGGTTAGCACACGTCGATTCTCCTGCAAAGCATCAGGGCGGAGTGTAATGGATACCTCATCGAAAACCTCCGGCGCCACCGTCCGTCGGGCGTCCAATCTGGCATGCAGATCGACCTTCTCGACCATCTTGCTCACATCGCCCACCACCTTCAGACTGAAGAACGAGCTCGCCAGCCCACTGCCGTAACTGAAGATGCCGACGCGCCTGCCCTTCAACTGCTCCGCGCCAACGTTGCTGAGCAGACTGACGAGGCCGCCGTACACGCTGGCGCAGTACATGTTGCCGCACATGGTCGGGACCTGAATGCTGGGCTGGACGCGCTGTTGGAAGCGTTTCTTGCTGAGGGCCATGAAGGTCTTTTCGACCGATTTGTCGGATAGGGATTGCTCGTAGCTGAGGTCGCGGATCTCAGCGGGGACGGATTCGAAGGCCGGTTGGGAGGGAGAGGCGACGTAGTCGTTGTAGAGCATGCGCGCGTAGGATTTCGCGACGAGTTTGCAGGTCGGAGCGTGGAAGACGATATGGTCGAACCGGTCGAGGGGGGTGTTGGTGTCTTCTGACTCGGAGTGGGCGCTGTTGCCGTTGACGTGACCGTTGGCTGCGGCCTTTTGTAAAGTCGACTCGCGAGCGTTGTAGGCTTTGTAGCAAGCGTCGACGGCCTGCGTGTAGCAGTTGACCGAGAAATGTCCGTCCACGATCGGGTACTCGGAGGTGAGATCTGGCTTGTAGAAGTCGTAGGCGTGTTGCATGTAGGTCCCACGGAGTCCCGGCTCGAATGCCAAGGGCGCGTTTGGTCCAACGAGCATAGCAACACAGCCAGCGCCGCCAGTTGGCCTTGCATTGCCTTTCTTGTAAAGAGCGATATCGCCAGCGCACACGATTGCCTCGCGTCTATCCCAAGCAGAAGACTCGATCCAATTGATGGCGTTGAAGAGAGCATTGGTGCCGCCGTAGCACGCATTGACCGTGTCAACACCTTCGATGTTGGTGTTGCCGGACGGGGAGAAAAGCTGCATCAAGACGGATTTGACCGACTTTGACTTGTCCAGAAGCGTTTCTGTGCCGACCTCCAGGCGACCAATTGAAGTAGGGTCGATGGAGTATTTGTGGAGAAGTGAGGAGACGGTCGTGAGGGCTATCGAGTAGATATCTGCATCCAGACTTAGCACTTTTCCCAATTTTTCCTAGCATCAACTTCAAGCGTACCTTCTCTGTCGTCGCAGAAGCTCATCTTCGTCTGGCCGAGTCCAATGGTGTACTTCCCCTGACTGACGCCATCGAACTTTTCAAGCTCAGCTTGGTCGACACACTGCGATCAATGATGAGCTTCCTGCATTCGCATTTGTTTGGCGAAGAACTGGCGCTCTGATTTGCACTGTCGCGGGCGCGACGTACCTGACTGGGGAAGTATATCTCTATAGCCTTGATGCCGATGTTCTGCGGTCGAGAGTCCATGATGAAGGATCGGAGAGTCTTTGTAGTGGTTCAGAAGCTGATGGTATAAACGCGCCGAGTTCGGGTGGCTGAGTGCTCCAGACGATCAGGTAGGGTCGTAGACGGGAGGTTGTCCAAGCAGTGACGGTGAAAGCGAAGCACAAGTTGAAGAGGCAACAAACAAGTGCACTGTTATGTTTCTATATGTTAGTAAGAGCTTCTCTAAGACCACCGATATGAGGTCTTCAAAGAAATGGCACTCACAAGTCAACGTTCTTGGCGGTGTTGTAGACAACAATGGTCAGGAATGGCGTTGTAAAACAATTTGTTGATGGTATCTCTCTTGGTTCCCCATCATAGGGATGGAGTGAGAATTAACCTTCTTAAATTACGCGTTTGTAAACGTTTAGTACGGTCTTCTGGTGTAATAAAACAGAGCCTTAGATCAGATATGGTAAGGTAGGTACCTACCTAGGTAAGTAAGTGTCCACGGAATTAGCTTCTCAAGAAGAAGCGTTACAAGACCTCGTCTGACTGTTATAAAACACCCAAATAACGTTAGTCTAAAAATGGGCTTAAACTTTTCGTCACCCCCTTGCCCCATCAGAACCGGCGTTAATATTGGCATTGACGGCATTGACGCTTAACATTACCGCAACAGATACAAACCTCCATTGACTGCAGAGCATCAAATAATTGACCGTGTCACTGAATAAAGTTGGAAAGAAGAAAAGAAAAGAAACTCTGGTGTGAATGATGGAAAATGTCACCAGTATAGTACTGTCGGTTTCCAAGCCATAACTCGTATAAGTTACCTTAGAATCCCCAGACGCTGCACAGGCAGTCAACGTTAGGTACCTAAGGTACGGTAGTTAAGGTATGCAGGTCCAAGTCAGGGACCAATCCGGTTAGATATTCCAGAAGAGGTTAGCCTCATGTTTAGCTTCACTACCTTAACCCAATCGGCGTTGTGAAACCAGGCACTCAGCCAGAGCGATGCTCCATAGCGAAAGCTGACTCATCAGTGCACTAAGTTGGAGTATGGTACAGGTAAGAGGGTTGAGAAGATGAAACTCATAACTTGAGATCACCAAGTTCCATTTACCATCGACAAACACAGTACTAAGGGTACACCCTCGACTAAGATATGATCTAGGGCTTATACATATAAGCATGCATAATAAGATTATAAATTCGAGACATCAGGTATCAGAGAGTGAGAGAGTGAGTGAAAGGTGGGTTCTGTGGTCTGCCGTAGTCCCCACCCGCCGCCCTGAACCAACCTTAGCTCATCACTTTTCTATTTCTGTCCCGTTTAACGACGTTCCTTTTAACGACACTCCATCTTTCCGACAATCCACAACCGCCTTCCCGAATCCTGCACACCATCGCTGCCGATACTCTGGTGTATCCAAAGTCTCCGAGCTGTAAATCCTATTGCCCTATTGAATTGAGATCACTGATACTGCGAGTGTCGGCGGAAGCCGAGAGATAAGGTGACGGTTTCAGCATGGCTGGGCGCCCACCCAATCGACAATCATCGACAGCCTCACGACGGCAATCGAGCGAGAGAGGGAACTCAATCCGATCTTCCAATCCGGACATCTTTAGTGACGATTTCGCTTTGGAACGGTTGGAAGTGGCCGATGGCTACAACCCATTATCTGCTCATGGCAGATCTGAAGAAACACCGTCACAGCCTTGCACCACCCCACAACGATCTCTATCATTCAACGCAATGGCAGAGCCATCACTAGACACACCAATACGAAGTAGAGGTTCACAAGGAGTCAGTCGTCGAGGAGGGTCATTCACACTCCGCCATGATACCGTCCAAGCACGACCCCATCAGCGGACAGGGAGCGTCAGGTCAGATTCCGAGACATCCGATACGACATCTGGACCATTACGGACCCTGAGCACATCCTCCACTTTTACCATGCCTCGAACACAGAGTCCATATCAAGGCGCCACTGGTCCTAGCCATCCTTACGGCATGTATCCGCAAGATATTGGCATGACACGAACGCCCAGTGTCGTAACACACTCGACGATAGGTATGCCGGAACGAAGCTATGCCAGAACGAATGGACCTGCGCATCCTTACGGATTGTATTCTCAGAATACCGTGGCCCACGGCGATGTTAGCCCGATCGTTGATCAAAACCCCTCCATCCCAGTTGGCTTTCCCGGTTTAGGCCAGAATTACCGACGGCGGTTAGGACCTGAAGGCGAGGAAGCGGCAGATATCATAGGTTCAGATGGACACACAGAACAACTGCCACCATATACCAGATATCCTGACGGTATCGCGCCGAAATCTACTCCCCCAGCGTTCACTAATACTGTCAATATGCCGCCAAATCCGGAGATGTCACGGGACACCCTCCAATCTCCCCAGTCACCGCTTTCGGCAACGCGAAGTGATACGTCCGAGGCAAGTGGCGTTAGGCTCAATGCCGCAGTTGCCGGCGCCGCTATTCAATCGGATGAATCTGGGAGTTTCAAAGAGAGGTGGACCGAGAAGAGTAAAAGAAGGATGTGCAGGGGAATGCTTCCAATATGGCTTGTCGTTTTGATCATGATCGTGCTTTTATTCGCAGGAGCCTTGTTGGGTGGTGTCATTGGTCACGTGATCGGTCACCGACGTTCCGAGCGAAATGAGCAAGCGGCGCCTCAAGCCCTGCAAACAACGGCGTCTGTCAACCGAGATAACCCTTAATTCTTCGATTAAGGTAGTGCTGACATGTGTTATAGCGTACCCACTATAACAGTAACCGCCACATCCTTGATCGACGCCACGCCCTTGCCATCACCGGCAACAAACCTACCTTCATTGCCGTATGGTAGCTTTGGAGTCCTACTCGGTACTCCCATCGAATCTTCTCACGATTGTCTTGCCAACGTGTCCCACAGCACCGCATGGAGCTGTGGATTTGGTGGGCTTCTAGGGATGGAGATCTCCAAGCAGAGTAATGGTATTAACCAGGTGCAACTCATGAACGGATGGTTGCCTGGCGGTCCACTACGTTACGGAGCGCAACCGCCGGTATTGAATGAGCCATACGACCTTATGGTAATGCTGGACAGAGCCGACATGAAACGGGGACCGGCATTCTTCTTTCAGCAATTCTATGACAAGCTCGTCATTGTTCCCGAGAGAAAAATAGACTCTGGGGCAACGAAGCGCTCCGTACGGGCTGGCCCTGTGTTGGAGGATCGAGGTGGCCCCGCAGGATGGTATCACGGTGAGGTGGCCCAAGTCGGCGACCGACCATGGTTTTGCTTCTGGAACAACACTTTACTCGAGGGCTTCATCTACATCACCCAGAACAGCTCCAGCGGCTGCCCGAACTCCAACTCCTCCTCTGTCGCATGTCAGACACCATCTGGTCCTCCAAGTAAAAGTCGACCACCGCCTCCGCCCAAGAACCCCGACCCGCCTGCACCTAAGAACCCCAACCCGCCTCCACCCAAGAACCCCGACCCGCCTGATCCTACCATGTCTGCTGCTGCAAGGAAGCGCGAGGTTCCATCATCGCTACCACCACTCTACCCGAAAGTCGTTAAGATCGAAGAGCGCCGTCCAAACGAAAACGCCGTGGCACCATACTGCCAGCAGATGCAAGTGCTCAACGATGGCAGCATCGGCCAAGTCACAACTTGGTCTGGCGAGCTGGTCATCGTCCATCTCAACGAGACGGAGCCGAGTCAGCAGAAAGCGGTCACAGGCTCGGGGAGGAAGAGTTGGCGGGACCATAGCAGTGGGACAAGTCTCGAAAAGAAGGACATCAACGATGGCAGCTGTCAATGCGTGTGGGTTAGTGATTGAGATATACCAATATCTCGAAGGGAAAACGGGTCTCGGCTATTACTTTCCTTTCTCTCCTTCTCTCCTCCGAGCGTCCGGTGTTGGAAGCGTAGGTAGACGAAGGGGTCTTGATTTCTATCTATCCTCGGGTCCGACCGGTCTGCAAAGCTCCTGGCCCTCTGAGAGCGGTTGAACTTGGCAGGCAGGCAGGTATCCGAGGACCTTGTGCGTGCATAGCGGCTGGGACGAACACGGCGTGCGTGGATCTATGTAGGGTTATGCGTACGGGCACAAGCTGGACTGATTTCTACCATTCTGTTCATATCATTTCATTGGACCATTTCTCTTCAGAGAGGTACACAAACATCATGGAACATCTATCCCCCAGCCGATGACTTGAAACAGAAGGAAGCCTTCTATATCGAATAAGATGTCTTTATACGGGTAAACCTTCAACCTAAATCGTTCTCGACCAAGGGGCATCCACGTCCCTCTCGCTCAAAGAACTCTAAGACCTTCTCCGCTCACTCAGTACACTGCATTCGATTCCCTTCCACTTCCCGCAACACAACACACGCAAGAGTCCTCGCTCTCAAGCCAGCACACACGCACACGCAAACCAACAAAGAAGCAAACATACCACAACAACCCGCACGCTCCCGTACAGTAATCCCAACAAAGCTGCTCACCAACCTCACCACCAACTACAACTCCTCATCCACCTCCTCCCTCTTGACCCCTCCATCCCCACCCGCAGTCAACCCCACCGCACCACCCCCCAGCCCCGACCCTAATCCCAACCCCAACCCAAACGCCTGTCCCTGTCCCTGCCCTGGCCCCCCCAACCCAAGCCGCCTCCCCATAATCTCGCCATCCAAACCCGACAAGCTGGCCCGGGCCTTCTTCAACGGACTGCCGACGATAGCCTCGTCGTCGGCTTTCCTGGTCCCGGCATCGAACGGCACGCTGGCGCCAAAGGCCGGCGGCGTGGTGGTGCCGGCGGGGCGCAGGTCGCGGGGCGGCGATTCGCCCGTGGGCGTGGTGCTCTGGGCCGGGGATTTGCGCGTCGCGGGCGAGACGGTGGTGCTGGCGTTGAGGGGGTCGGCGGAGTGTTGGCGTTTTAGCTGGGTGGGGAGCGTGTGTGGTCAGATTTGTGTGTATGTTTAGTGCGGGATAGTGGGGTCGAGATGAGATGAGATATGTTGTGGAGTTGGGAGAAGGGGAGTGGTGGGGTACGAGGACGTACCTTAATCTTACGGACGCCTTCCGCGAGCTCGCCTTGGCGTTTGGCGTCTTCGGGGGAGAGGAGACTGATGTTTGTTTGATTGGCGTCGATGTCTTCGAGCTTGCCGACTACGTAGTCGTCGTTGTCCACGTCGTCGATGTCGGCGTCGTCGTCGTCGTCGTCGCTGTCCATGGTGCCGTTGGTGCCTTTTTTGCCACCGGATTTCGAGTCAGGCGTTAAGATGCCTGGTGAGCGAGGGGTGCTGTCGCGGAAGGTGGAGAACCCGAGGACACCCCCGGGCTTGAGTGGGGCGAGGTTGGCGAAGTCCGTTTGGACGGAGCGGCGCTTTGAGGCTGAGCCGGTGGATTTCTCGTGCGGTTTTGGGGAGGGGAGGATGCCCATTTTCTGGAGCTGCTCTGTTTGGTTGTAAGTGAAAGGTTGAATGGGGACATTTGGAAGCGAGGGACGTACTCTCGCCTCGATAGAGAAAGGTAAACACAGCATACGGCTTGTCTGGCCCATCGATCCCTGTGACGGTTTGCGTACTGATAGATTTGGGATCGAGGGTCTTGGGTTTTGCAAAGCTAGTCGTGTGGTCGATATCTGCCTCTTCAGCCCCTTCTCCGTTGGCGGTATTTCCGTTTTCGACTGCACGTCCGTTTTGCGAATCCTCATCGTCATCGTGAGCGTCGAATTGCGGAGAGTATTCTCCCCGTTTGATCTCCCCTGAAGCAAGGACGCGGAACAACGCCACCTTGATCTGACCGGCTGCTTCGGGCACCGGATCATCATCGTCGTCAGAATCCGAGGAGAATAGCCCATCGTCGTCGGAGAGTCTCTCTAACGGTGATTGCTGCTCGGCGCCATATCGCAAGACACCTTTACTTTCCTTGCTGTCACGATCAACAATGTCGACATCCGCAGCCTCGTCGTCGCTCCCTCGAGTTTCTTTCCTCCTCCGACGTCTCTTCTCCATCTTCTGTCTTCTTCGCTCAATCGTTGCAGCCACGTCCTTGCCGGTTAGGTCTAATCCGTTGAGCCACCGTTCTAAGCCGACTTCTCTGAAGAGAAATTCCCTCTCAGCCAGTCCGCCTCCTTCCGACTCGGGTATTCCCACCCATCTAGAATTCACCCACGTCTCCTCCCCTCTCCTCAGCAACGTAGCGACCTCCTCCTTGTGCCGGCCATCGAAATAAATATATGCGGCGATCGTCTCGTTCGGTGATGTGGTGAGTGGTATATAAGGTCCTATCGGACTGCTGTACCTCCCCCTTTCCTCCGTATGTCCAGGCAGGCCCCCCACAACCCTCGGCCTGGGGTAAGGGTTTTCTGGTGTCGGCTTCGGCGCCGAATAAGGGACATTCAGACCCGGCGTGAGCAGAGTGATAGATATAGCAAAGGTCGATTGCTCCGGCTTGTTTGTCAAGGATTCTGGAGGCACTTTGGCCGGTGGTACGGGGATGTAGGACGTGATGCGCGCAAATTTGGACTGTTTCTGGATGGAGTGTTCGGGAAGTGGTCCGTCTGGTGTGTGGATGCTAACGGCGAGCCCTTTGAAGCAAGGCATGGTCTAGATGAAAAGAAGGGACGAAAGCGGATAGAGTTGAATAGCGTGTAGAGAGCTCCAGCTGCCAGCCAATTAAATTGGGCAGGAGTTCTGAGCAGTAACCGTACGACGAAAGGGCGCGCCGATGAAGGTAAGTCTTCGGAGACCCTGCTACTGGTGGGACCAGGAATTAGCTTTTGGTACTCTCTGAGAAAGGAGTTGTCGGTGCTATGCTGAGCTGGTGCAATGGAATAGTTTCGAGGGTACCTAATTACTTGTACGCTTTGCTGCACTAATTGATAGCCAGGAATGGGGAAAGGATGAACGTCAATCTCAGTCCAACTGACCGAGTCGAGCAAACATCTGATTCAATCACGTTAAACAGCTGTCAAAGCTCAGGGAGCTATGGAAGCTCTCTCGTGGCGTGTGGAGCAGAGCAGATGCTTTGATAATGCACCCGGATCTAGCGCAAGACCAGGTAGCAGGGATTATGGAACGGGTTAAGTCACCGGCCCTCAGCCTAACTTACCTAGGTACCTATTTTGAACCTATACCTACCGCACAACCCTCAACCAACACTCAACAGTCACGGTATCAAAATAAATGTGAGAATGATTTGTATCTGATTCTGCAGCAAAAAGCACTGATGTCTCCTGCGCCAAGCTTCATAAGTCACTGTCAGAGAGAGCTCCATTCTGTACCGCCCGCGGTATATCGTCCAGAGCCCTCCTCACTACCCCATCAGCTCCTGTGAAAGCGGAGTCACTCCTCAACGTCGCGTTCATTATCTTCTGCTATCATGAACGCCCACCATATTTTGTACATTTCCCTTTTTCGAAGAAGAATTCCCAACTGCATCCATCGAGCGGATCTGTTTTTGTCAGCCACTTGGCTACTCGTATCAACGTCCACCATATTCTGTACATTTCCCTTCGTCGAAGAAGAATTCCTAACTGCATCCATCGAGCGGATCTGTTTTTGTCAGCCACTTGGCTACTCGTTGCACCACGAGCTACTCACAGAGCTCTCTTTCTATCGTTTGATAACATGATTCCACTGTCCGCCCGTCGGCGCCCCGCAAAGCCTTGGTGCGATTTGGTTTGCTGATCGAGGGTAGTCGAAGCTGCAGTGGCAGTGGCTAGAGAACTCTGTGAGCTTGATGCATCAGATAGGACTGGAAGAGAGTCAAGCTGCACCCTTTATCGATGGTGATAATGAAGCTGGCTTTCTGAGCTGATTATCTTAGGAAAGACTGTATGTCTGATAGAGAGCTTTGAAGGATAGTATTCTAATAGCGAGATGGGTTCCTCTTTATACTCAAGCCCCAAGAATAAGAGCCTCCAGGGCATAACCTAAAGTATCTGTGACCACCTTGTACATCATTTGCAAACATTGCTCAAACCTCCTGTAACAAATGAGTCACAGCTGTTGACCAATCCACTCTGATCCCAGCCTGTGGATTTTAATTCAGTCTACTCTTATCACACACTGTAGGGTTCGTAAATGCAATCCTTACCTCCTATCCGCTGGACTTTCACCTGACCTGGCGCGAGTTTCGCGATTCTGAGCACTCACACAATCATCCCGCCAGCCTTCCTTGTCGCGATGGGCAGACGCGTCATTGGACGGAAGCTACCCAGACTGATAACTTTCGACGCATTCGGGACGCTTTTCACGCCTCGAGAGCCAATAGCGAAGCAGTACAGCGAAGTCGCCTCGCAATTGGGTCTTTCTGGCATCACTGAGAGTGCCGTGCAATCCTCCTTCCGTACCGGTATGCACACACACCATGGCACACCAACTGCGGATCGGTCGATTGTTGACATGTCCATGCTGCAGCGTTCAAAGATGAGTCAAGAAGGCATCCAAACTATGGGAAGGCGTCGGGCATGCTGGCAGGCCAATGGTGGGCGAATGTAGGGCTTATCCTCTTGAACATCGTGAGGCGGCAAACGCCGAAACCGTTAAAAGTGCATGGTGTGGTGGGACAGACCTGCAATCATTCTTTAACATTCATGAGGATTCTCCTGCACTATCCTTGACTCTCTATGCTCTTCCAATAATCACTCTCTGCTTGTCCTAGCTCCCCAGCCCATTTTGAAGCCGTATCACTACCTTACCTTTACACCTGGCTGTGTACCTGTGTGACCACAGTCACTAATATCAAATCATGTCTTTGGTCGCCTCTCTATCTCCAAACTCCGATTTCAGAATCCGTGCTGGCATACTTCCTTCTATGATATCCCTATGTCCTTGACGGACGTGTCAGAATTCGAACAGTCTCCATCTCTGATATCCAATCATGGATTTCTTGGCTTCTCGAACTGAAATACTCGGGGCAGAATGACTTCCAGCCTTCAAGATTGTGGTCAAGGGCCTAGAACGCTCTCTATAATTCATCCATATATTCCATACCTTCTTCTACGGATGTCCAGAAGACGCTATGTCTTCGGGTCATTCGATCCTTGATTACTGCTCTTCTCCCTAAAACTCTTACTTCCTAACTCCCGTCCAATCCTCGAGCATTCCTACATGAAACTCATACATCCCCACCCCCCTGGCCCACACAAAGCATCTCACTAACACCCCATCCCCACAGATAATCCGCTCAACCTTCACCCCCTTCCTCCCACCCCCACAAACCCTCCCAGCCGCCCTGGTCCCCACCCTCCTAACGCGTTTCACCACCTCCGCCGGCTACGTCCTCTACCCCGACGTCCTCCCGTTCTTCCACCGCCTCCGCCAACAACGCCTCCTCTCGAATCAACCAATATCAGCAGCCGACACAGCAGTCGGGATAATCACCAACTCCGACGACCGGGTCCCGACCGTCCTCTCCAACCTCGGCCTCGCCGTCTCGCCTCTCCGTCATGAGCACGGGCACGATCCCGCTTCCCCTTTCCCTGGCCGCCGCGGATTGTTCGGCGAGCATGATGTCGCCTTCACGATCCTTAGCTACGACGTCGGGGTCGAGAAACCGGGTCGTGGCATCTTTGATGCTGCAAGGGATCTTTTTCGACGCATGAGACTGGATGGCGAAGAGAGAGAGGAAGAGGGGGAGGTGGAGTTGGTGCATGTGGGTGATGATTTGGAGAAGGATGTGTTTGGCGCCCGGGAGGCTGGGTGGCGGAGTGTGTTGTTGGATCGAGAGGGGAAGTACGTGGGTGATGAGAGGATTGGGGAAGGGGAGGGGATGGTGAAGAGGGTTGGGGGACTGGGGGAATTGGAGGACGTGTTGGGTTTGGGAGGGCGGGCTAAGCAATGAGCCGAGAAGTTATTTTTTGTGGGAGTAATTGGTCTCGATCACTGAGACGGCCGCAAGTGGATTCATTTGGGTCTTGAATGATCAAAAACAGCAGCCGGCAGCTGGCCTTGCATGCGACAACTCGGACTTCCATGTGCAGCTCCTCTTCTATCTTATGTACAAGATGGTTCACAGGAGATGTGTTGCGACTTCAGTCTTCATCCGAATCGGCAAACATATCCTCCGCTTTCGGTCTGCGTCGCTTTCCCAGAGTCTTTTCGGCCGGCTTACTCACATCGCTCGTACCAGCGTTGTCCGTTCTGCCGGTCTCAGCACCTCCATCCGCCAGGTCTTCACGCCTCCTGCCACTTTTCTCCTCTGTGTGACTCCTCCGTTCAGCATCAATCGGCTCCTCTTCCGTCTCTTCCTCCATCGGCTCACCATCAACATCCTCATCATCCATCGGCACGCCATCGACATCGACATCATCATCCTCCTCCGCCATCGGCTCGCCATCGACATCCATTTCCTCCTCCTCGCCCACCTCCGCCTGCGTCAAATCCGGCCTAGGACCCTCCTGCAGCCTTGCCTCCACGTCGACCGTCTTCCACTTCGGCTTCGCCTTCTCCGCCGCCTGCGCCGCCACCTTCTCCGCCTCGGCCTGTGCCGCCACCTCGGCTTTCGTGAGCGGCGGGTTGGCGAAGACGGCGCCGAAATGCTCCTGCGCGGCCTGCGGAAAGACGCACCAGCCCTCCCAGAGCGTCAGGACGCTTCCGACGCTGCGCTTCCACTTCTCGGCGCGCAAACGGCCCCATTGCATTTGTTTGTCGAGGCGGCCGAGGTGTTCGAAGATGCGCTGGTGCTTGAGCGCGGCTTCGAAGAGTTGACGGTAGCGCCAGGCGTGGCGGACGCCGCTGGTGGAGGAGGAGGAGAGGATGTCGGAGACGACATAGAGGGCTATGAGTTTGGAGGGAGATGTGTCTTGCTTTTCTTTGGAGGAACGGTCTTTGGAGTCTGGGTCGTCGTCTTCACGGTCGGAGGTCTCGGCCTCGGTTCGGTCGGTGTTGGCCGATGTGAAGTTGAGGGGTTGTTCAATGTTGGAGACAATCAGGTCGACGACCTCGTCGGCACCTTCGCCGGCGTGCTCGATCGCGAACGCAGTGACGCGTGCGACGTCACCTTTCCGTAGCTTCGCGTTTGTTGTGGGAAGTCTAGCCAACAGGTGGGTCAATTTAGCCTTCTGTAAAGGATTGAGGTAAGCCCGGCCGCCACCATCTGTGCCGGTAGTTTGCACGTCTAAAGGTGGCGCTCCTCCGAGATGCTGACGATGTTGGCGATCACCTTCATCAGCAGAGTCCTCGTCCTCTGAAGAATCATACTCTGAATCAGAGACAAACTCGTCAAGCCTGGTGGTGTACTCAAAGCGAAGAGCCTTTTCGGGTACCATCCATGTCGCACCGCCGTCGAAGACATGTTGTGGCATGCGTTTGTTCTGACTGCGGCCATACCCACTGCCACTTTGTGAGCCTGTCAGGATTTCCCAGAGCCGCCAGCGGTACCACACGCCACCAGCACTTCGAGGATCCCACAACCAAGCCCATTTCTCTTCTTTCTGAACATTCGCTCGACTCATTAACAACGCTTCAAACTCAGGGCCATGAGTCAGTAACGCCTCCAATGTCTTGTGTATGAGCTTCAACTGTTTCAGATCGGAAGGTGGGTTGACATTGACCTGTATAGGAGGTGCTCCTCTGCCGAATTGTCCCGGTCCAGTCATCGCATAAGACGAAGGTGGAGCAAAGCCACCGCGGTGTAATCCTGGGGGCGGTGCACGGTTAAGTCCACCACCTGGTCCCGTAGGTATAGGTTTTGCACCAAACGGTAATGATGATGTCGCTGAGATTGTCCCGCCGACGACCGGCATCCCCGCAGTAAGAGCGGCTGAAGAGAGATGGCGTGATAATGACAAGTAAAAACCCCAGCCCAGATATCTATTTTGAAGGGAGTTCACCGCAGCCTCAATATCATTCGCGGGTGTATCCTTCGCCAATGTAACAATTGCCGAGAAGGACCTTCGTTCCAAGGTGCCCGCACCGGGTGGTGGTAGAATCCGGACAGCATCTATCGTGATCGAGGACGAAAAGAGGGATTTGATGAGCGCCGGTGAAGTCCCAGGAGGCAGTGATGAAAGATGTAGTGTCGGTTTTGGAGCGGTCCTTTCTCTCGGCTGTCCACTAACAGCCTTATCGTCTTCCTCATCCGAGGTGCGGAAGGCTGTAGCGGCATCCACAGGGACCCCTGAGGAATTCTCAAAGGCAAACAAACCTTGTGTACCATCTCTGTGCGGTGCTTGTGTCCCATCATAAGCTCTCTTCCGCGATAAACTTGGTGGTGGAGGACCCAGGCTCCCAGGTCCACTTCCACCTCTAGAACCACCCAGTCCACGACCCGCAGCTGGTCCCGTCGGAGGGCCAGTGAAATGTCTCTTGGACGGTCCACCAAAACCAGGCCCTGCCCCAAGTGTGCCCGAGACCCCTCCTGCCCCTGGTCTCAATCCACCTGCAGAAGGCGCTGGAAAGTCGTCCTGGTCTTCGAATGATTTCACAAAGTCCTCGTAGACCGCAGCAGTTTCTGCTTGTTCACGTTGACGTTTTGCTTCGGCTTCGGCTTTCTGACGCTCGAAGATGGACTTCTTGGTCGGAGCAGTAAGCTTCGAGCTGATGTCGGGGAATTCGTCAATCTTTGAGTTGCCCGCCATTTTTAATGCATCCCAGAGTCTATGGTACAGTAGCAATCCAAGCACAATTTATCCGAACGTACACTGTGGCGTACAAGGTTAAATAGTTAGTGAGGTTTGGGTGCTCTCGGACCTGCTGTGAAGTTCAGCCCTACGATCAGCAAGCCGATCGAATTCGCTACGGCTGGCTGTAGATGCCAAAGCTGCAGAAATTTTGTATTCTGGAACCACTCGTGTTTGCAGTCCAGTATCAGCTTTCCCGTACCGTGTACAATGCATATACTGGTAAGCAGCCTGTAACCATCTCGACTAGTCTCTAGTATTGACCTCACTTCAGGTAGTCAACGACGATGGGCCGCCGTCGAATCAGTCGTCCCCGTATGTTCACTCCTTGATATGCACACTGCAAACAGCAGGTCATACTGTCTCGGTCGTGTTGCCTCACGTTCAGAGATCTTGGATCGGCAAAGCGCATATCGTTGGGCAAACCGTCAAGCCAACATACTTTCATCCCGGCACACTGCACCAAGATGACGGTACCACGCACCAGCGGCCTCTGCCAGCATCGTCAGAGGGTGAAGAGTGGGTCTTGGTAGATGGCACACCTGCCAGTTGTGTACAAATTGGTCTGTTCCATGTCTTTCAAGATCGAGGGCCAGTGGACTTGGTTATCTCAGGACCAAACTATGGCAGGAATTCAACGGCAATCTTCAGTTTGTCCAGCGGGACTATAGGTGGAGCTATGGAGGCGGCAATATGCGGGAAGAAAGCGATCGCACTCTCTTATGCCTTCTTCTCGAGAGATCATGATCCAGATATGATTGCTGGGGCTTCAAGACTTTCCGTGAAACTCGTGGAGCATCTTTACAACCATTGGGGGAAGGATGTCGATCTCTATAGCATCAATGTGCCCTTAGTTAAAGATGTCGAACAGCATAAAGTCTTGTATACCCATATGCTACAGAACTACTGGTCCTCTGGAAGCTCGTTTGAGGAGGTCCCGGCTGATGAAGAAGAGAATGAGGATCCGGGAAGCCGGGAAGAGCAAATTAGGCAGAGTGGAGATATGCTCCGAGATGGGCCCAAGGAAGCTAGGGCTTCGAGACATACACATAAACATTTCAAGTGGGCGCCGAGATTTACCGATGTTCATAAGAGCGTCGAACAGAGTGCTCCAGGCAATGATGGATGGGCAATTAGGGAAGGATATACAAGGTACGCATCGGTTGGTCTGCGCGGTTGGGAATCTATCGAGCTAATCAATTTTGGATGGACAGTGTTACCCCTTTGAAAGCGAATTTCATGCATGCATCTTCCGGTCTAGAAGGAGAGTTGAAGCTGTGAGTGGTTGTACATGACTGGTCTCGAATGTGTATAGAATATTCATAAACAACAAGAAGATCAGCTCTAGACACGAACGTTTTACGAGCTCTCTTAGATTCTGACTACTCACTCATTCAGTGTACCCGAGCTTCACACTCTTTCTCTCCAGGAGGAAGAGCCAGAATCGCCGGCAAAGCTTCATGTTCTAGTCGATTATGGAGATGACTATACCCAACCCCTAATACTCGGCGCCTTACAATCCAGACTTCCAGCTTCGTCTTACGTCCTCACGTCCAGTCTCGCCGAGTTGCCGGATCCATCCTCTGCGGTCCTACAGATCACATCCTACGAGCGTCTTGATTTCGACCACCTCCTCTCACATCCAGCGTCTTCGCTTGCAAACGCATACATCATCCGCAAAGCACTGATCCGGAAACACTACCTGTCCAACACCGTCGCTAACTGGATTACCAAACATCCCGACAGCATCCTAGAAACTCACGTTAAGCCAGCCATCGACTTCGAGCTGGACTACGCCGAGTTCCTTGACGAAGCGCTGGTAGAAGCATACGAGCTGAAAGAATCATGGGCTCGAAACGAAAGCGCCGACGAGCGCGACAGGGAATGGTGGATCCTGAAGCCGAGCATGAGCGATCGAGGCCAGGGCATCAGAATGTTTAGCACCGAAGAGGAACTACGCGATATCTTCGAAGAATGGGAGGCCGAGCAGCCAGACTCCGACTCTGAGTGCGGTACCGAAACCGACAACCCCACCGTCATCAACGTGGAAGCCCCGGACACTAGGACTGCCAGTAACGGCGACGGCACCACCGACAAAGACTACATCATCACCTCGCAACTCCGCCACTTCATCGCCCAACCCTACATCCACCCGCCCCTCCTACTACCCTCATCGCACGGCCGCAAATTCCACATCCGCACCTACGTCCTCGCCGTCGGCTCCTTGCGCGTATACGTTTACAGGGCAATGCTCGCCCTCTTCGCTGCAGACGCCTACACCGCCCCCGCCGCCCAGCCCGCTCACGCCATCAACTTGAATGCCCACCTCACAAACACCTGCCTCCAGACGGACCTACCCGATACCAAATCTACGGCCTCTGTACGTCGGTTCTGGAGCCTTGACGACGATGTCGAGCTCTCCTTTGCCCACCCTCCCTCTGAACACACTTCAGCATCCACCATCTCTCAAGATGAAAAGCAGGACTGGAAAGATTCAATACACGCGCAGATCCGCACCATAACGTCCGAGACTTTCCGAGCCGCTGCCCGCGAAAACATGATCCATTTCCAGACGCTGCCGAACGCCTTTGAAATCTTCGGGCTCGATTTCATGGTTGATGGAAAGGGCAAAGTCTGGCTGTTGGAGGTGAATGCGTTTCCGGATTTCAAGCAAAGTGGGAAAGGGGAGGAGATGAGGGATGGGGTTGTGGGAGGGCTGTGGAGGGGCGTCGTGGATGTTGGAGTGTTGCCGTTTTTTGAGGGGCTAGGATGGGGAGTAAAGGCGGAGAGTGGCGATAGTAGAGATATGGAGTTGGTGTTGGACTTGGATTTGGGAAGGAGGTAGTTGTAAATGTGAAATATGGGTGAGGATACAAGAGTAGAGTGGTAGGACTGGCCTCTGCTGCTCTAGCAGGTATAGAGCTACAAAGAACTCGTCCACCCAACAACACAGGCACAAGTCTGAAGTCATAACCAAGTCCCACGCAATCAAGATCATTTCCTTCACCCGAACCTCTGCTCCGCCAAAGCCCTTAGCATCGTCATCGTCTTCTCCTCCTTAACCTGATACTCCCTCACCCGTTCCTCCCTCTCCGCCGCCCTCGCCCTCAACATCTCCTCCTTCCGCATCTCCCTCTCATTCTTCTTCCTCTCCACCTCCTTCCTCACCTTCTTATAGCCCTCGATCCCTCCATCATCACCCATCAGCTCCCCCTCCCCCACTTCCTCCACCGCCCCCGGCGACTTAGCCCTCGCGAACGCCCGCATCGTTTCCGTCTTCTCGCGTTTCTTTTCGAGTTGCCGCTCGCGCGTGCCGGCGTCAGCACGGGGGAGGAGTTCGTCGAGCGCTTCTTTTTGCTGGGAGCGGTCGAGCTTCCGCGCGCACCGCATATCGTTACGCGCGGCCTGGGCGTCTTCATCGGCGAGTTCTGGACAGGTTGGTTACGAGCCATTAGCCAAAGTGTCGAGTATGATGAAGGTGAGCGATGCTTTGTATAATACCTCGTTGGAGTTCTAGATCCTGCATGTTGGGGATCGCCGGGCCGGCTCTCGTGCCCTGACGTCCTTGCCGTCTTGGTCCGTGACTTGGGAGCGTAGGACCGACGACGTCATCATCGTCGCTGCTTTCGTCGTCGTGATGAGCGTCTCGCCGACGGTCGACAGGCTGTGCCTCCTGACGCTCGTGATCCTCGCTCTTGGATCCATGTCCCTGTTCGTTGGACGACTGTATTGCTTTCTGCCGTGTCGACGGATCGTACCAGCCTTCAGCCAGCTCTCCACGGTTCCTCACAGACGTCAGCTCAGCCTCCCAACTCAATGCTCTCCGCAGAGCACCTAGTACTACTATCCGCGTATCGGAAGATTGGGTCATAGCTTACCACTTCCCAACAAAGCTCTTCCATCGGCCCTTCACCTCGTCCGCTGGCAGATCTTCAAGAATATGTTGCTTCTGGATGTCGAGATAGAGGGCAAACATGGGCTTGTAGAAGGCGAAGTCATGCTTTGTCAGTCGTTGCGCTTGGAACGGAAGGACAGGAACAGGTGGTGGAGACCGGGAGCGTTTGCGCTTATGGTGGTGGGTGCCGTGCGGTGAGGTGAGCTCATCTAAGGCTCCTCTCGACTTCTGATGAGAGCGGTACGACATGATTCGTGGAATTTAGGACAGGTTACTGTAGGAGATTGATTGATTGATTGATTGATTGATTCATAGGTGATCAAGGCTGCCTAGGCTGCCATACACTGCATAACTACAAGCAGCTAGCACATACTGATCTCATCCTCATTATCATCTTGCTGTCATCATCACTGTCACTGTCACCTCATGAACTAACTAATACAAATTTCAACTTTATTCTCTGTAACTCTTCATGTTTTTCTTAATTTTAATGCTTACTAATTTTCTTTTCTTATAATTTAATGCTAATGTCTCTCTTCAGCTGTCATCAATAAAAAATAAACATTATTATAAACAATTAATTGTCTTTTCTGCAGTCTAAAGTATGTAATTGTTGAATTTTCTATTTCAGACTGCATCTAAGAATGTTAAGTTTTCTGATGTCTCTTTTACAGTCTGAAATTGTCTTAAAAGATTACTTTATAACATAAATATAATGATTGCTTTAATTAATACTGAGTCTCATAGAATCTTCTTTGTATTGTTAACTTATCTCAATAATTTCTTTCTTAAATCTCAGATTCATAAGTATTTTATTAGCACATAATGAATAGTCTAAATGCTTAAATTATATAAGCATCATGAAGAGTCTGCTTAATCTATAATATAAAGATAATAAATCATGTCAATCTTCTTTATATATAATTAAGTAATGAGAGAACTTATAAATTAATAAAGTTCTATATACTTATTCAACACTCTTCTATTTAATTATTACTTCATACTAAATATAATCTGTTCTGCTGTTTCATTCTTTCAGTCATTAACTCATTCTTTTATTATCTATTAATGAAGTCTTATCTTACAGATAACAATTAAATGTCAAATCTCTGTAATTTATTCTTTCTCAATGTGTAAATCTCTGATCTAAATCACTGTCTTAATTACTTTATTTATTTCTTCATTTTTTAATATTTTTATGTGCATCAATATTCATCAGATTCATATCTGAATCTTTTAATTTTATAAATTATTTACTTTCTTTATTATATGCTGCAGTAAGTACTGATCTAACTGTATATTTAATTTAATGATTAATTAAATTGCTGCTTAATTATCTATATATATATTCACTATTTAAAGCTCTGATTGCATCATTTTCATTGCATTTATTATATTCATTATCATGATCAGACTCTGTAGCTTCATTATATATACTGTGAATATCTCATTTATATTTATATACATCATACATTTTAGATCTCTTTTCAATATCATTACTGTCACATTTATTTAACTCTTAATGTCACTATTATCTGTATAAATATTCAATATCTTTCAATCTTAACAAAGTTTATTGATATCATATCTGTAAACAGCTTCATCTGCATTGTCATTTATGTAAATAATTAAGTTATTTCATCATAATAATACAATATAAAGTGCTTTAAATTTCAAGTTAACTTTTAATGAAAATTATATCTGCATCTTATAATAAAGCTGCAAACATTTTAGTGAACTTTTTCAGCAAAGCTTTTTTGTAAAGTCAGATCTGATTTTCTTTATTAAAATGTAAATTAATGTAGTGACAATACAGAGCATAAATTCTCTCAGTGTCTTCTTTAATTATTGTTTCATCAGAAGAAGAAAGAGTTTTATGTTTAGTGTTAAGCTTATTATTATGTAAAAGATTCTCACTATAATGACTTCTGCTTATTATTGTATAACTATCAATTTTTAAAAAATTTATTTCTATTATATAATTGTTCTATACTTACTGTCTAAGCTATATCAGACTGAGCAGCAGTACAGAATTTGTAATAATATCATTATTATATAGAATCTTCATAGATTCTTAAGCTTAAAGCTTTATGTGAAGTCTGTTAACACTACTAGATCTTTGAGACTTGTTATGACTCAAGTTTAAATATATTATATATATACATCTCATTTCAGATATAAATTCAAGATAACTTTCAACATTCTGTACATTAATGATGTTTATACTATATATATATTTAGAGTCAGCTTCACTGTTGTGTTATGTCTTGTGAAGTAGTTTGTGAAGTAAATAAACTTATATTTAATTAAGATAAAGACAGAGACATATCTTTAAGCTTATTGCTTTGCATAACTATACATTATATACAAAGTAATGTAATTCTTCTCTATTGACTTTTCTGTCATCATAATGTTTACATTATCAATTTAACTCACTGCTGTGACTTAAAGCTGTGAATCATTGACTAGATTCAGCATGTCAGTATTGTAAAATAAATATAGAATGAATGATAATAATAAGCTTTAAAATATATTTATATGAATGATAAAGCTCTCTGATTCATATTTTGACAGCTTTATTGTTAATATTCTTTTTCTCAGAAAGTCTTCTATTCAGTTTACTATCTTTAGTGATAGACAGCATTTTTGAAGATTGTGAAGTAATTTTTTATAAAAGACATTGTTAAAGACTTTTAATACATTTAACATTAATAATAATGTAATTAACATACTTAATTCTCATACTCTGTAAATCTGCTTCAGCAATGTATAAATTGTCTATTCTGTAAACATAATTTTTCAGTCTCTCAGCAATGTTTTAAGTAATAATTAATAAATCTCTGTCATATAGCTTATTCTGCATATCATTATAAACTTTAAAGTCTTATTCATAATGTTTAGAAATGTCATTAATCAGTATATTTTAAATTGCTGATAATTTTCTTTATTAAACTTCTGCAGCATCACTGTAATGAAGTGTTTAAAGATTCTTAAATGTCTTTTACTGTTTAGATACAAATTGTATAATGAAAGTAGCAGTAAAAGTAGTTGCAATAATATTTAATGTAAAACTTAATTTAATATATCATTCAATTCTAATATCTTATTGTCTAATGCTCACATTATAATCTCTATTAATTCAGTCTCTATAATTAAAGACATAAATATTAATTCAAAATATTTGTATTCTGCAATGTTGCTGAGATTCATCTCTGAAGAAATTAAAAAGAAAATTATTCAAAGTAGCTTTGTCTTATTCTGTAATTCTGTAAGTTTCAGCTCTTTTATTTATTTTAAAACAGAAGTAAAAGTTTAATTTACAGCTCTGTAATTTCTGACTTATTTCATTAATTTTTATAATTTTTAAAAATTCTTTAAGATTGCTTCTATTCATTCTCTGTAGCTCATTCTCATTAATTTTGTCAGCTTCTTCTCTTTTTCATTGCAGACTCAGTAGTACATTTCTTAAATGTATATGTTTTATTTTCTTTATCAACAATAATAAACTTTATTTACTTTTCTTATCATCTCTTTTGCTTCTGAGTCAAATCCTGACTTTAATTATTTGCTAAGAGTTAACATTAATATTATTGTCTTCACTGTGATCTGAATTGTCTCTATAATGACAGTTATATATTACTTTATATTAAATTCATTATAATTATAAAGTGACATTGACAGCTATTCTATCAAAATCTGTTGTAGAAGCTTTATGTCTGCTTTATCTCACTATTAATAGAATTGTAATGTGATCTCTGCTGTAGACAGCAGAAAATGAGTAATAATAAAGTAGTGATTAAAATTGTAATGTTATTGTTGTATTTTACAGCTAATTAATTGTTAAGTAATGTTTAAGTTATTTAACATCAAATCTATAATGCTATATATTTACTGAAATCTTTATGTAACTAAGTTCTACAGTAAGAATAGAGAGAGCTGTCATTCATTTATTATTTATATTAACTACTTTATTTATGAGTTCTTCTTCACTCTTAGACTTTCTCATATTAAATAATGCAGATTGAAGTCTTTTACTATAATGTATTGTCAGTGATTATTTTTCAGTAAATCATTTAATTACTTTAAAATTACTATAATATCTTCTTTAACTGCTTCTCTGTACACATTGTGAATGCATAGACACTTAGACTGACTGTATTTAGTGTATTAAATTTTTAAAGTTATAAAATCTCTACTGTATGTCTAAACTGTTCAGTCTATGCAGTTCAGTCATAAATTAATGTAAAAACAAACTTGAGTTAATTCTTCTTCTATGAGTTTCAAATAAATCAGATAAAATCAGTTCTTATAGAAATGATAAATACTATTATTATATTTATTGTGTCATGACTTCTGAATAGTCAGCACATCATAATTTTATATGATGAAATTCTGAAGCAAAGATATTATAATCTTGTTTTTTAACTTCATTGTGTTGTATTGTAAGATGATGAAGTTTAAGTATATCAACATTACTTTATTATCATTATAATCTCTAAAGTTAATACTGTCTCTATATTTATGATATTTATTGTAAAATCATCTTAACTAATAAACAACAAGCTTACTAAGTTCTGCTTAAAGACATTCTTAATTTCTGTTATTTAACTGCTCTTTAAATCTATTTAATACTCAGAGAATTTAATACTTCAATAATTTGTTGCTATCTTTACTGCAGCATCTGTCTTTCACATTTTTAAAGATCTAATTATAATTCTTTTAGATCTGTTTTTATTTACTGATCTCAAAGAAATTCAATTTGCATCTATAATTACTGTTTTTGTAAATGATATTGATCACTTTCTGTTTTCATTGATGAATGTCTTCAGAGCTGATGTTGAGATTGATAAGATTCTTATGAAAATCTTAAATATTGTTAAATAAAGCTCATTAATGATTTCATGACTGCTACTCATTATTGTGTATAATGTAAGTGTTGCATCTCTGCTAATATTGCTGCTGCTATCACTGTTGTTACTATTGTCATTATTAATGCTTTTACTGTAACTATTAATGTCAATCTTGCTGACTTTATTATTAACTGTCTTTAAGAGTGTGACTTCTTTAAGTTTAATAATTAATATCTAAATTAATACTCATCATTAAATTTACTTAATGTTATATGTCATCTACACACACATTATCTCTTTCTAAAACTCAAAACACTTATTATTTCATATCTTATGTAAGTCTTTACAGTTCATACACTTTTTAATGTTAAATTCTAGATTCTTAAAAAGACAATTCTCAAATCTATAACTCTCTACATATATACTGCATTTCTGAGTATCTCTGCATTAAACATTTATGTAATTATATTTATAACATTTAAAGCATTTCTAAATGCAGCAAACTTAATCATATAATTCTATCTTCTTGTACTTAAAGTTTCAAATCAACTCAGTTTGAAATGTTAAATTGACATGCTCTGTATTTATAAATTTCATTATTACAGATTCTGTTACTCATTTTGAGCTGCACAGTCACTTTACATAATTAATTAAAATGTTTTTCTCAGCTTCAATCTTATAATTTTCTGTCTATATATATATTACTATAACTCATTAATCTTTCATTTTAATGCTCTATATCAGTATGCTGTGCATAATGACATCATAAATGATGATGACTATCTTGCTATCTGCTTTTAAAAATGTAATTTATTTAATATTACTCTACAGTGACTCTTTTTCAGTCATTGTAAATATATACACTGTTAAATCATTTAATTTCAGTTACTTGACAGCTACAATCTTAATAGCAGTAATGTTTTGATCTGCAATGATGTAAATGTAATTGTTGATGTGATTATGTAGTGTAATTGATAAGAGAATGCATTAATAATTAATAAGAACAGTGTCAGTAAGTTTAATGACAATTTTGTAATCATTAAATATAAAAAGATCTGTGATGATACTTTTTTCTTTAAATAATGATGAAAAGAATGCTGCTATTAAAGATAATGACATATTTACTGTCATTTAAACTCAGATGTGTGTATATTTATATTTTGTAATGATAAAGAATTATAATACAGAATTTCTGCTGATGAGAACTTTTAAAATGTTTTTTATGATTGTAGTATTGTATTACACAGTATTCATAATTCATTATAAAGCTTTCAGATTTACTGCAATTTAAGCTGTTTTAAATTAATTCAAAATTCTTTTCATAAAGTTCTGAACAGATCTGATAAAGAGTTCAATGTAAAATCATTAAAGAATCTTTTTAAATTTATTATTTTTAATCTTTAAGTTCATAAAGATCTGAAGTTGAGTTGCTTTATATTTCAATTGAGTGACATGCTCTGATAAAGATGAGAATTGTGTGTTCACAATTAATTAAGAAAATCTCAACATTGTGTTTTATATTAAGTTATAATGCACAGTGAGATGAGTTACTGACTAGATTTTGAGCTTATTTGATGCAGTTTTGATGAAGTTATTTCAAAAATTCAGTTTGAGCTGGAGGAGGTGTTTTTCGTTACTGTAGGAGAGGGGTTTGATACTGTAGGGGATTTGGGAAAGCTCGGCACCTTCCGAAAACATCACATGTCAGATTGTTCGCAAGATGGATGTTCTACCAAACCACATGGACATATAATACAGTACGAAGCCCGTTTCCGTGAACACCTTACTATACTAAGAGCTACTACCGTCTTCAGTATTGGTCCCATTCGCCGTCTCTCCCGTATTTCCTGTTGGTGCACTCTTGGCTTTGCTTGCTGCCGCCATCTGCCACGCTGGAATTGCCGCCCTCCCACTGGAGGTACCCGAAGCGTTCGACCCTTCTCTGTTTGGCGCCGAAGATACTGGAGCAGGGGTAGACGACGGGACTGGCTGGGGTTCCGAGCTGCTGTTGCTGGCCCCTAATCCTGAGTTTCCTGTCCCACTGGATGACATCTGAGCTGGCGTCTCTCGTGGTGTATTGGAGCCACTTCCATTCACTGCCTGGCCTCCTAGGGCCCCATAGTTCCTGGCAGATGCCGCTGGCAAGCTACCTCCCCCGCCCATTCTATTCCCGATCAAGGTTTTCAAGCTCTTAAGCTCGCTTCCGAGCTCTTTTAATCGCCCATCGGTAAGTTCTTTCTGTCCCTCCAGCGCTTTAGGAATCAAACCCTTCAGCGCATTGACCTCCTCACTTATTCTCCTTCCTTCGTCCTCGCGTCGCCGGCTTGCGGTTTTGAGCTCCGTGATGACAACCTCGACTTCGCGGAGGGCAGTGTCGAGGCGCTCGGTACGCGCTTCTTCGGAAGCTTTAAGGCTGGAGGTATCGGTGGAGAGTTGATCTAGGAGGGCGAAGGCTTTCTCGAAAGAGGCGTCTATAGAGGCTTTGTCTTGTTCTAGTTGAGGAGGTGTAGGTGGAGCGATGAGTGGGTAGATGTAGCGCTGGGGAACTCATCAGTTTAGGGGTCCCCAGATCTACAGCGTGCGCATCACTACCTTTGCGACAAAATATAGTCCGTAGCTGACTCCTCCCATGACCGTGGCCATGATGAACCAGTCTCGCCAATCTCTCCGTGGCAACCTGAAACAACTCAGTGATCCCTCCCGAAGGATATTGACGCCTGGGCCTGAAGAGTGGCCTGAAGAGCTGATTCCTCACTTACTCGGGCGGTGGCGGCTGACTCCAATAGCCTTGCGGATATCCTCCATAACCTCCCGATGGCTGTTGCCGCATCACTTGTTGCTGCTGGTAACCATTGTATGATGAATTTGCTGTCTGTGAAGCATTAGGCCCCGATACTGATGGGTCATCGCCTGCTCGTGCTAAGGCCATGTCGATCTCATCTTTGGTAAGGCTCTTCGATTGGAGAAACGCAATGCGCTTCTCCACGGTTGATGCTGCCACAGATGGATCTTGAAGAACTGCGGTAACAACGATAAGTCAAGATCCAGAACTCGAGTATATCGGACAGCATCTAAAGTGGAATGCTTCTCACAGTTTACCTAGACAGAAGGTCAGTTACTTTACTTATCACCCACGTGAGAGGTTACTTACTGCAGACGATACCAGATCCTCACGAATCATCCTGTCCAATCCCGCTTCGAATATGTAAGTACTCTGCTCCAAGAATACTGAGAGTAGGGCAAGGCGTTGAAGAAATCAAGGTAATGCGATCAGCCATGTCGATGATCGGGCATAGCTGGACCGAGGTACAGTCAGTCTCGGTTAAACTAGCGTCGTCCGTTCGCTAATACTTGCCAAGCTACACCTTTGTTTACCTTTCATCAACAACACGCCGCTGGCTACGCAATTGCACATGTCGACATTTGCTTCCAACGATTCTGGATGAACTTGGCTGGCGCTGATTTTCGCTAATAGAGCAAGGACATAAGAAGTTTGACTAGCATCGATCTCGTCAAAATACCGAGTCGGTGATTTAAGGACATCGCGGAGATGTCACAAGACGCGGGAACGGGAATCTTCAGCGTTCGCCGACCTCGAGAGGTAAGAACTTGAGGAGCGCATCAATAGCCTACAAGTGTCGCATGTCTTTGAAAGCTTCTGTTATGCATGATGCTAATCTCTATATCTGAGTCCAGACCCTCGGCGGCGTGACGCACAACTCCGCTATTCCTCAACCCGCGTCGGCCCTCAAACGCTCAAACTCCATCAACAATCTGTACCAATCACAACCACCTCCCTCCAGCTCTCATCATGCGCGCTCTACCTCTGGATCGCGCATGTCTCTAGCGCCCGGCCGCCTTCAGCAGCCCACTTTCCAGCGCTCCGCATCCGGCAATAACTTCGCTGATGCTGGGCTATCGACGGTCAGAAAACCGGCTCCGAACACCATATTCCAAAGTGCATCCACGACGAGAACCAGCTATGCTCCGCCTAGTGTTGGACCACCCACGTCTGCTCCACAAAATCTGCAGCGGAGGAGCAGCGTGTTCTCGCGCCCCTCTTCGACCGGTCCCATGAGCCATCAGAGCTTCTTTCAGCAGGCGCCCATACCGGCAGGCGTACCGCGCGATCCGAGACCTCTGAAGGACAGAACATATCAGGCGAAGATTGGACAGGAGTTGCTTGACTACCTAACACACAACAACTTCGAGCTGGAGATGAAGCATAGTTTGGGACAGAACACCATGAAGTCGCCGACGCAGAAGGACTTCAATTATATCTTCCAGTGGCTGTACCATCGCATCGACCCGGCGTACCGATTCCAGAAGAACATTGACAACGAAGTCCCACCGATTTTGAAGCAGCTTAGATATCCCTACGAGAAAAGCATCACAAAGAGCCAGATTGCTGCTGTTGGAGGGCAGAATTGGTACACATTTTTGGGCATGCTGCATTGGATGATGCAGCTTGCGCAAATGCTGGATAGATACGAAGTAGGCCAGTACGACGAAGCATGTGCAGAAGCCGGTGTCGACGTATCTGGTGACCGGATCATCTTCAGATTTCTCAGCGGCGCTTATAGGGATTGGCTTCAAGTGGGCGAGGACGACGACGAGGATGACGCGGACAAGCTTCTTATCCCGCATGTTCAGGCCATGGCGGCGGAGTTTGAACGTGGAAACAAGAAGTATGCGGAGGAGATGACGTTGCTGGAAGCGGAGCACAAGGCGCTGCAAGTTCAGATAGAGGAGCTGGAGAAGTCGGCACCGGACGTTGCCAAGTTGGACAAGCACTTCAGGATCCTCGAAGACGACAAGAGGAAGTTCGAAGAGTACAACACCAACGTAGAGGGCAAGGTGGAGAAGTACGAAAACCGGATCAAATTCTTAGTGGAAGAACTTGACAAGACGGAGGGAGAGCTCGCTGAAGCAGAGAAAGAGAAGGCGAGCCTGCAGGAGGCGGTAGACAAGTCGGGCATCACGGTGCAAGATATCGATCGGATGAATAATGAACGTGAGCGACTGCAGAAAGGCGTCGAAGCCACCGCCATCAGACTCGAGGAGGTCAAGAGAAGGGTATCAGAGAAGGAACATGAGGCTAGCCGCAAACTCGAGGAACTTGAACGCGCGGTAGAGAAATACAATTCCCTGGGCTACGAGATCGGCCTAATCCCGTCGACCGCTGTGAACGCAAAAGATCAAGACTTCGAGCTACGTCTGAGCATCAGTGAAGGCCCGAACTTCTCGGCTTCCCAAGTGGGCCATTCTCAGCGTGACGAAGGTGATCGACTGTTGGCCGACAGTGCCACTGGTTACCACCCACAACACCTCCTGAATCTTGATCTCAGAGGAGCGGTAAAGAGCAGTCTGCTTGCTCTTAGAAAGGAGATCAAGGAGCGCAGAATTGCAGCTAGTGATGCGGACCAGAAGAATCATGAACTCCTTGACAATATCAAGGAAGCTATTGACGACAAAAGAGGTGAAGTGGAGGCGCTTGAGCACAAGGTCCGAGCCGCAGAGGAAGAATTTGAGAAAACTAAGGAGGCAAGTCCATCTTTTGAACCCCGGATTAGTGGAGACAGTAAGCTGACCAACATTGTAGGTCACAACAACTCAGAAGCTTGCTTCGGACGCTCAAATCGAGAAGATGGAAAAGGAGCTCGCGAAGATGCGCGCTGGCTTGACCGAGAGCGTGCAGCTGATGGAGCAGCGTGAGATGAACACAAACATCGAGTAGGTTCCCTTCCTCGTCACTGACTTTGAGTCTATCCTCTCTAACAGTCCTGATAGATACGAACAGCTGACCCTCCGCGCCAACGCACTCCGCGAGGAACTCCACACCGAGATCGAGCGGATGCTGAACGATATCATCAAGTTCAAGGTGCATATTCAGAAGAGCCTTGAGGACTACGAAGGCTTTGTCGTCGAAGAGGTAGAGCAGGAGTTGAGTGCTGACGGAGGAGGAGACGAGGCTCTCAATGAGAACTAAAGCCTTGATCGTGATACCCTTTGGATATAACTGGACGGTTAATCTGGGACGGATATCTTTTTCAGTGGGTGTTCTCTGTTACTTTACTTATGTCAGCAACGGAGGGTCTGCTCCAGACGGCGTGCGCTGGCCGTTGAGTTTCTGTGGCGCATCGGCAGTTCATTCATCATTGTGTCGTCGCCCCCGTTTATTCTTTGGTACTGCCAGTAGAGAACTCCATCTACAAGACATGCATGAAACCTGCGACTTCTTTGCAGGTAAAGGCTTACTATCATGAATTGCAAGCCTTGATCGAGTATAGTGCTTCGTGGGCGCGCTTTGCCCAGGTTGGTGAATCTCAAAAGAAGTCTTGGAGGCTGCGTATTGTCAACCTTGTCGCCGAGAACCTTCTACAAGTCGAACAGCTCATCCAGCAAGATTCCAGGCCTCAGAGCGCTCAGAGAGTCAAACAACTGACCACTTATCCTTTACCCTCTCGCAGACCACTACTCAATGGTTCTCAGCGGTGCCCCGCAGGTCAAGCCTGCAGGTCTGTGTTTCGCAAGGCTGGTATAAGACAATCAATTCGTTCTCTGACCTCAGCCTTGCCCTATGCATCGACGGGGAGCTACAGATCGCGATCCCCGACATATCATCTCCATTACTCAGTCCTACGGGAGCTTTGCTCTTCTACTGGAACCACATCCTAGGTCATAGGCATTGAACTAATTTCAGTGCACACACAGTGCGCTTTCAAAAGTTCTGTACTCGTCGCTACTCTGGACATTGTCCAAGGTTTCGTCTATCAGCAAGTTCTTTGATAGACCCAGCAGCCACAAATAATGTTCTTCAGGCTTCGACTGGAATTTACCTAGTAGGTAGTGTATATCGGATATTGTGATCTACATGGAGCGCATCCACCCCGAAACCAGTACATAAAAGAATGGGAAACCTCATGGTTTGATTAGAAAGTAAAGTACCGGTAGCTGACAGAACGAGGCGCATATCCGGATCAACAGTCTCCACCTGGTTTCGGCAAGAGCGACGTGCTGATGATTGATATTTTCACGATCCACGGAGGTAATACTATGGGGAGCCTTCCTGTCTCGTTGCAGCAATCCTCACAACACCCACTTTCTACGGTCAAAGATGCGCGCCTCAGCCATTGGACCTTCCTAATCTTCGAATCCCCAGCCTGATCATATCCTCCAGCAGAGTGTGGGATATAGAAACATGTATAGTGACAGATTGGCAGCGGTGTGTATTATCCAGCCTTGTGTAGCCTCGCGCGCAGATCCGATGTGTTAAGTTTGCTTGTCGCGTTGTGTCTTACAGTCTTTCCGTTCTTATCAAGGTAAGGCAACTTCTGGTTCTTCTGGTTCTTCTGGTTGGAGTCAGCTGTCGGGAGTAAGGACGACTGTGGTTGTTGGCTGGTTCAAAGCAGCATCCAGTCATTGCCGTTGGTCCCCGACTGAGGGATTATTAAAGGAGGTCGAAAGGAAGGAGCAGGGCGAAACTGATAGCTTTGACACTAGCGCAGGCAGCAAGCCAATTAGCTTTTCTGTGTCTCTGGATTAGCGCCTACCTTACCCAATAATACCTTTCTTTACCTTACAGGTAACTTGATTTGTTACCTAACCCACTTGCTCGGGACAAACGTTTTCGCTACCTTACCTAACCTTAGCACAACTCGTAAATTAATCAGCATGACGCGCGTTCTCAACTCTCTCATGTTTACACCTGTCCTTACAGCAATTCCTAGAATGTTGGCTCCTCAATTCACTCAGAACTTTTTGCAACTTTTTTTTTGAAAATCACACTCAAATTCAGTGTTTTGATGTTAAAATCACAATAAACAAATAGTTTGCATAAAACTGAATAGACAGTATAACTATATATATATAGATTTATTAACTGTTAAATTTTTATAGAAAAGTATAGAGAAATAACAATGTTATTGAGTAATCTTCATATATAAGTTTAA
>JAABUY010000852.1_pt1 | contig 47021 bp, 51 predicted proteins | sample 5560271 | NCBI WGS metagenome assembly JAABUY01 (sample SAMN10711886, study PRJNA513374) | rock metagenome | isolation source: Antarctica rocks | place: Antarctica: Victoria Land, University Valley | reverse complement strand
TTTTCCAAACACCCCCCCCCCCCCCCCCCCCCCCCCCCCCTTAGCCTAGTCCACCCCTCCCTCACCCACCATATCCCCATCTCCATCCGCCACCCCCTCATCCCAACTCCTCCACTTCTCCGCCCATCCCTTGACCGCCTCAAAATTCCGACACGTCTTCTCAAATCGCCATCCCGTAACGCCGCCCAGGTCGAAATCGACGGGTTCGAGGTTCGTGTCGGCGGCGCACATGAGCGCCTGGCGGAGGTAGTCGAAGCAGTGGCGGAGGTGGTGGGGGTCCGGGCGGCGGTTGTGGTCGTGGACGTGTTGGAGCTCGGGGAGGGTGCCGGCGAGGGCGGCGTAGTAGCCTACGCGGAGCATGTTCTTTGAGGAGGGGGGGTGTGGGTTAGTTTGGGGTTGGGTAAATAGGGTAGTTGGGGGGGGGGAAGGGGTTTTGGGGTGAGGGGGGGCGTACAACGCAGTGGAGCTCGTGGAAGACGGCGAGGCCGGAGAGTCTGGGGGAGATGGTGGGGTGTTTGACGAAGCCGACGCCTTTGGGGAAGAGGTCATCCCAGGCTTTGTCGGAGTCAGGGGCGGGAGCGTAGGTGAAGGTGCGGTTGTAGATCCAAGGGGCTTTGATGGTGCCGACGGGTTGCAGGAGTTCTAGCGGTTGTAAGTCTTGAGTGTTCGATATGGATTTATTGGGGGATTGAGCGCACCTGCAACGGTTTGTGGGGTATTTGTTTTGCGGAGCCCGGCGTAAAAGCCTATGGTGCCGGAGAGGGTCAAGGTGGTCAGGAGAAGGAGACAGAGATAGGTGGTTGACCAGCCTCTAGGCTTTGAGGGCTGGGGAATAGAGTCGAACGAGTCATTGCTGTTGCTGTCTTTGGAGTTCCGGAGTGGTTCTTTGGCTTCTTCTAAGGTAGGGATTGGGGTGTAGCGTTGGCCTTTCAGGTAAGAGAGAAAGGACTCCATAGTTCTCTATCGTGGGTTTGGAGACATGCTCTGGTTCTTTTCCGTTGCTTCAAGATAGAGCGCAGGGAGGAAATAGAAGAGCTGAGAGGTGACTGTGACCCTGACCTCATGGTACGTACAGTAGTTGAGTGCAAGGTTTCGAGAGACTAGAGGTCGCGATCCATGCCACGCAAGCGGGCTTAAAGCAGCGCGGGGTCAACGAAAGGTATCATTTGGAATTTGTCAGATCGGCAGATGCCTTTCTCCCGAACCACGCCTTGAAGCACGTTTTGGGTCCCAGGCCTTGGCTAACAATCAAGATAAAGTTCGTAGATAGGGCGCCAATGCCTCCATGTCCGTCAGCGAAAGTAAAGCGTTGCAACCGCAAAACTGGTACTCGCATTAGCGTTACTGGGGACTCTTGCAAAACAACTACAATCGTACCATTAGAGGTTGACCAGATCAACATAGACCGAGAGCTCGGATGAAGTGCCCCTCCACGCAGTCACCACATGACTTCTTGGCTGCGGTCACGGTGGATTAATTGATTTGACAGAAGCCGCCTACGTCCGTAGGAAGGCCGAACAATGAAGGATGAACGCTATCGACGAGCAGTAGAGGCATTCCAGATGCCATGTACGAATAGAACACTGGCGCTTGTGCATACTTTGACAGTATTAGGTCACCTCCGAGTTGCTTGCAGGCTATAGTCTCGTTGCTAGCAAAAACCTCGAATCAACGGTCGTTGCTAACGACCACGGTGTACCTCCCATAGGCCATCGAGCATTGCAATCATTCCTTCGCAAACTGAGTCATTCGGCTTTCTCCGATTGATACATGTCTCTTTTCAAACCCATTCGTTACCGACGTATATTCCCAGTCTTCCCATTGACCACGCGTTAAATCAACTGAGCCCCGCAGGACCTTCCAATCGATATCGAGCATTCTAATCCATTCGAAATGAGAGCCAATCTTTACCTTCGAGGATTCCTCGCATTGGCGGTGGTCGCCAATGCCCTCCCTGTCGACAGCAGCAAGAGTAAAACAGATATCTAGCTATATTTGACTGTGATACTGACTTGAGATAGGCTTGAACCAACGTGAGGCTGCGGACGCTGATGACAAGGTCGTCTACACCTGGTCACTCCCTGAGGAGAAATCAAAGCGTGAGGCCGCGGACGCCGACGACAAGGTCGTCTATACCTGGTCACTTCCTGAAGAGAAAACCAAGCGAGAGGCAGCCGACGCCGACGATAAGGTTGTGTACACCTGGTCTCTCCCCGAAGAGAAGGCCAAGCGCGAAGCAGCCGACGCTGACGACAAAGTCGTCTACACCTGGTCCCTCCCGGAGGAGAAGTCAAAGCGTGAGGCCGCGGACGCCGACGACAAGGTCGTCTACACCTGGTCTCTCCCGGAAGAGAAGGCATAAATGGTGGTGAAATAGTGGCCAGGGCCAGCACATGTTCATACCGCACTGTCGTCCTGGTAACACTAGAGAGTGGGCGGATAGTAAGTGAACGGGGATTAGAGAAGATGGTGATTTGGAAACTACTTTCAGTTAACGGTTCCTGCAAGCGTACTGTTCTTGAATCTTCGTCTGTCGGCAACACTTGTCCTAGAAGTAAATAACGTAGAAGCAATCGAGACCGAGAAAACCACAAATGAGTAACAGAAACGCTGATATACTTGAGGCTTGAAGACTATGACGGACCAGTCAGCCTACTCTCTGTTCCACATGTATGAAAGCCGAAGACACTGCCTTTCCGGCTACTGAGGAGAAACAACGCCAAGTTAGAAGATGCTGACATAACGACTCGACGTTTCCCACTGCAGAGGTTCAGATGAGGTACAATAGCGATCAACCCCAGCCCTTTGCGAGGAAGTCGCCTTGCGCTGGTTTTTAAAAGCTGGCAATAGTTGCATGCTCGGGCAATCTTCCGAGTTTCTGCTTGCAAATGACCAGAAGGACCCTCTCGCCGTTTTCTAATAGTATTCACCAGAGGTGGCAGAATTAGTGTTACAATATTCTCGCTTTTCTTACTCCAGCCTCATTAGAAGAAAGCTGGGTTTTGCTTGCGGTTACTACGTCCCTTGGATTCATAGGGTCTTTAATTTACCTTGAGACCTCGACTGCTGAATTGACGAACAGTTCCATTCGATGCAGCTGAGAGCCACCAATCGAGAATACCAATGGCAACCTCCCTATCCTCCGTCACCGCACAAAGTTGACGGTCTTTCCACCTTTCACAACGACCACCCTCTTCCATTCCTTGCCCTTCGATGTCCACTTTCTTCCCTCATCTGTTTTCTCAATTTGCGCCAGCACCCAGCCCTGTAGCGCTACTTCCTTGCCCTTCTCTGTCATTTCGTGGGGGGGGTTCGGGATTTGGATTGCAAACCGCCACTTACCATTTTCCTGAACCGCACATATCTGATTACTCTGTTTGAGTTTGGCAAGGCTGCCATCAGGGACGGGGAATGGCTCGTCAAATATGCTTGAGTTTGAATGACCGAGATGACTGTTGATTAGCTCCCAGCACTCCTCGCTGAAGGCAGGGACTACTGGAGCCATCATGCGTAGAAGAACGCTCGTCGCATGATACCGGACTGTGTGACTAATATCTGACGCAGCAGATATAGCGTTTGTGACCTTGATTAGGTCTGAAATGACAGTATTGAGGGAGAATGTGTCAGACAGGGACGAGTTGACAGAAATGACAATGTCCTGTACTTGGGCCCATAACTGCTTCTCTGATGCAGTTTTTGGGTTCTGAAGGCTGTTGAGATATAAGGGAGAAATCTCGGCAGACCCGATTTCCGAGAAGTAATGGACCAGACGCCAGACTCTGCCGAACCAACGTTGGATTCCAATGATGCGCTCCTCTTCCCATTCGAGGATTTCAGTCACCGGAGCTTGGAACAGGATATGGGCTCTTGTTGTGTCAGCGCCGTATTTCCTGATGCATTCCATCGGGTCGACTCCATTGTATTTGCTTTTGCTCATCTTCTCCCAGCTTACGTTGGGCGTCTGGCCGGTCAGGATGATTTTAGGACTCGATCGGTCACTAGTATCGACTTCTTCTGGCTTCAGGAATCGCCCACTACCGGGGTCTGAATAGGTTTTGCCATGTACCATCCCCTGATTGATGACTTTTCTGAACGGCTCCCCTCTGTTACCGTGACCCCCACCGGACGGCCACAGGGATGTGGTGGCAAGGAATTTTGCAATAAAGCGGGCATACAAAAGGTGAAGTACGGCATGTTCTACACCACCAATATATATGTCCACAGGCAGACTTACTTCTGCCACTTCAGCGGAAAACGGTTCGATTGCGTTGTAAGGATCTGCGAAGCGCATGAAATACCATGAAGAATCCATGAAGGTATCCATGGTATCTGTGTCACGCTTAGCACTGCCACCACAACGGGGACATGTCGTATAGACCCAATCTTCTGCAATCTCAAGCGGATTCCCTCTCTTGCCTCTGAACCAACTTTCGGGAAGTCTGGGTAGTTCAACAGGTAGCTCTTCTGAAGGCACAGGTACAGCACCACATTCTTGACAATGAATGATTGGAATTGGAGCACCCCAGTATCTCTGACGACTAATCAACCAGTCTCGTAGTCTCCAAGTCTCAGCATTTTGAGCGAAACCACCGGCGTCCGCTAGATCATCGACGATCTTTGTTGAAGCCTCCGCAGATTTCAAGCCAGCCATACTACCGCACAACGGTGTAAGAATGCCAGGTTGTTCATAGGCTTCGGTAAGAACCTCGTTACCGGTAATTGTTTCGCCCGCGTTGCTGTCAGGAGGAGCAATGACCCGGCGGATTGGCTCATTGTCATTGTGCTTGATCCAAAAGACGAAGTCACGGGAGTCATGTCCCGGAACACCCATGACCGCTCCCTCTCCGTAGCTCTCCAAGACGTATGGTGCGACATAAACGGGTAGAGGCCATTCGGAGTACTTAGGACTATTTTCGAGCGCTGATAACGGGTTCCGGCCTGAAACATTGGGCAAGAGATACCCGGATTTGGAGCCGTCCCGGAGTGAAGGCACAGATCTTATGAACTCCTGAAGATTCGGATTGTCGACCGCCAATTCTTCGACAATAGGATGAGATATCGATAGCGCAATATACTGTACCCCGTGTAAAGTATCAGGCCTTGTGGTAAAGACCTCGACTGGTCTTTCTTTTTTTATTGTTATCATATTTCCCTCTTTCGCTCTTTGAAAGGATTTCAATTCCACTAAGAATTTGATTTTCGCTCCCCTGGATTTACCCAACCAGTTTCGCTGCATCGATAGTACCCTCTCAGGCCATCGACTATCTCGTGCGAGAACATCCAAATCGTCATACAAAGCTTCTTTGAAACTGGTGATTCGAAGGAACCATTGCCTAAGATTTCTCTTTTCTACTTTTGCGCCAGATCTCCAAGAGCAGCCCTTTGCGTCAACCTATTATCTGTTATTGTGAAATTTATTATCGTTCACAGCGTCGGCTCACCTGCTCATTTGCAAGCACAGTCTTGTCTATTGGGTCGTAGTTGACAAGAGCTTCAGCTTGGTAGGCAAACCCACGTTGATGCAACATCAAGAAGAGACGCTGGGTGTGCTTGTAGAATCCCGGATCGCAGGTCATGAATTCCTAGGTGAACGACAACAGTTTAGTTTATCAACTTTTTGAAGTGGTCACTGTGGCCCAAAATTGATTGGGCAAATCAAGAGATACGTACTCTACTCCAATCAAAGCTTCCACCCATAGCTTGCAATTGACTCTTCATGTTTCCAATGTTTTGTTTTGTCCATTCTGCTGGATCCACTCCTCGTTCGATCGCTGCGTTTTCAGCTGGTAGACCAAATGCATCCCATCCCATGGGATGCAGAACATTGTGACCTTGCATGCGCTTGAACCGGGCGAGAACATCAGAGATTGTGTAGACTCTAAGGTGACCTATATGCAGAGTGCCCGAAGGGTACGGAAACATAGGAAGTACATATGAGCGAGGTGCCCCCTCCTTGGTCCCAATATCGCCCTCTGTAGTCTTTACCCACTGCTGATGCCATTTCGCCTCGATGGACTGGATGTCGAGGCGTGGAACAGAGCTTGTGGAGGCGGCTCGATTGTAAAAACCGCAACGGCGGAGGATAGCAGACGTGCCTAACGGGCTCAATGGTATCGCGAGGTATCGATGCGTCATCAGCCTCAAACCGCGTCTGTCCAGGAAGAATGTCATTACTCGCAACCTCTTCTAACTAATTAGAGACTAGCATGGTCCTCCGAATCCTCACGCGACACAATCCAGTCATATTTACTGTCTACACATCACAGCGTCCAGCATCAACATGAGTATGGATGGACATCAGCAACCTAAATTGGCATCCGAAATGGAAGTAGCTCAGACCCCCAGCTTGGAACAGTCACAGCGGGAGCCTGATCTCCAATCGTATCCAGGGCTACATCAAGAACCCATTGCTGAGTCAAATGCGGAGGTAGTAGTGGATCATGAAAGCAAGCCTAATGAGAACAACAGCACAGAGCTCAAAGCCCTCAAGCAGCAAAAGCCGAAGCTAAAGAAGCCTCACCAGACAGAGGAGACAGTGAATAACATGAAGTTCAAGGTCCAAGGAACCATCGAATACTTGCGAGCCAAAGGCATATATCATACTAAACAAGACGTCTTCGAACACTTCGGTGTAGCACGTACTCGAGGTTACGAAATGCTCGGCAATCGAGATCGTCGTAAACGCAAGCCAGGCGACCCAGAAACTCGAGGTCGTCCTACCAAGCTATCCAAAGAATCCGTAAACCGCATGGACGAAATACTGCAGGCCTGGGGCATTGAGGGAAGAGCTATGACTTGGAAAGGGCTTGCAGTTGAAGCTGAGGTTCCAAATGTTTCATGGCGAACCATTCAGCGGACAATGCAGAAGAGGGGATATCGGAAGTGCAAAGCTTGCAGCAAGACATATGCGGCTCCTGACATGGCAGACGTTTCACCAAACTCGGTCTCCAACCAGGAAATTACTTATATGCTTGAGGATGGGCCCGTTCCGTACTCGGAAAATTTACAATTTGGTCCGGGGCCTCAGCATACACTTAATATCATACGGAAACCAGGGGAGCATCATTGTGGGAACTGCAACCAGCAACAAGATCAGGCCTCTGCTCCCATACAGGCTCTTCCTCTCTCGTGAATTGGGAATACTGCAGGGTGTTTACCTCAGGAACTTATGCTTACAGACAAGGACAAACACCGTTCCAATCCCAACGGAAACTAGAACGCTCCATATACCTCATGTCTCGTTTAGTTAATAGCAGGTGAACACAACGGAAAGATATCAAAGTCCAGAGTAAATGCTCTTTCTGGCCCTACCTGCTACATTTGCAGTAGGCTACTGAAACGAGTCAGTTAACATCAGTAGGGAGCCTTAACGTATTTACATTAGCAGATCAACGAGGCTAACAGTGATTTGGGGCAGAATGTCTTGGTATTATCATAAATGGTCAATTGTACATAGCAAGCATACTCAACTGGCACAACGGCGCTACTGGATTGAGAATCGAGGCTAGGGGTTACAAAGATGGGGATCCATTGAGCGTCACGTCCAACTAGTATGGACCAGAAGTCTGAACGTCTGTAACGGCATGATGTGTCTGGGACTATTCCGTACATATCAGCAAGCTCGAACTTTATGGGCCTATTCCCTAAAAACCATATACTGTCAAGTCCAAATCATCTTCTGCTAGTGAAATTCAATTCATCGATTATGTGTCTACGCCAGCTTCAAGCCCCAGGAAGCTGAGCATCTAGAGATACTGCATGTGCGTCAATGACCCTGCATCTTGCTCTGCCTTCGTCGAACCCACCAAACCTTGTAATACCTTACACTTAGTCCGCCCCGGGGTTCCAATAAGGTCTGGGTTATCTTTTTGGGCCATGCGAGAAATATCTCTCAGCAGACCCAGTATCATAGTGAATTGATGGGACAAGCTGCGCTGATTGGGCCAAAGTTCGTCTCTGGTGCAGTCGGAATTATCGTTGCGTCCCCCGGATTTGCTCGCAGCTTACGTAGCAGTGTGTTGCTGCGTTATGACTTCATGGAACAATCAGAAGATAGCTTCAGTCTGTGCTCTGTCGTCGAGTCTCGATATTAGGTCGAGAAGCTGGATAACAGTGCTGAATATTTTCCTTGACTGCATATGTCCATTGGTTTCTCTTATTCAGAACATAGTAGAAGCAAAAACCTTAGCCCCCTTGTACACCTGAGCTGTCCTGGGTTGCAGACCTGCAACGGCTTTGACATCTCAATCACCAAGCATTTCTTTTCTAGGCAAACGCTATCAGACTGACGACACGGTCAAGATATCTCCCATCTTTTCCTCTCGTGGTGATGTTCTCTACTTCGTCTTCGCCTACCGATAGGTGAATGGCTCCTTTCTGTACGCGGCCTTGGATATCGATCATCATCCCTTCGCCTCTCACGGCTTCTTGATTGTGACCTGTCTTGCAAATGTCTGTCCCTAGACCTTGATCTATGTCGCCGATGACTCCTAACCTCGTCCCTCTCATTGTGTCGGTGTCGGTAAAGTCTGCCCTTGTCCCGGCTCCTGCTACGTCTCTTATGCCCCCTTTCTCTGTCACGACTCCTACTTCTTTTTCTTCTCTTTTCCAGTTTGTTCACTTTCATATCACCTCCTTCAAGGCCTCCCTTATTACCTATGTGACCTATCATTGTATCCCGTACCTCATCCTGTCCAGCTAGTGGTAGATTACCAACAAATCCACCAAAGCCTACACCTCGACCCCCTTCTTGTTCAACGTCCCCCGCTTCCTTTATAGCCTTCTCGACTTCTTTAGGCCCAGCGACTTCGGTGTTCCTTATACGTGGCTCGACCGGAAACCCCAGTGCTGCGCTGAGCGCATCCTGCTCCGCCTCTTTGATTCTTCGTATTTCTTCGGCGCGGGCGTTTGCTGCATCAGTGGCGGCTTGTGAATCGTCTCCTTTGGCATACCACGACAGATCTTTGTTCTTCTGCCAGCGGCCAACAGCTGCGAATAGAAGGAAGGATTAGCTTTACAATCTCGCTTGCAGATTTCAAGCTTATTTGATGAGTGCTTACGGGCCATTAGAGAATGCCCTAGGTAGTTCTCTCGGTGCTGGTCATCTTTGACATCTTCCCATCTGAAAGAATCTCGGCCACCGCTGCGTACATGTTAAACGAACATTCAGACACAAATATGCGCTGCACCATACCGGCTACCCTCTTTCCGAACCCCTGCTACCAGGTCCATAGTTGACGGTCACTGTACCCGCCGCTGTCCTAGATAGTTATGGATTGGACGAGTAGGGTAAACAAATTCAAAGTTTCGAAAGAGAAATAATGAATGTAAATTGTGAAGGTAGCTGTCGAACCTGTAGGGCTGTCATAGAAAATTTAAATAGGCTTAGCGTCTACAGTGAACTCAAGGGCGCTGCTATCTGGAATGGCAATATTGGAGGGTAAGGTGTGATCAGAATGCCACGAATGCCGTCTAAATCTAAGAGGTGTGTAAGCTCCGTATCCCCCATCTATGATACACCCACGATAGTCTCCGTCTTAATAAATCAAGACCGTGAGATCACAGCCCCATTATCTGTCTCGTGACATGGATTTTGGAAATGATGATGGCTGGAAAAAACTAGTGTCGCCTGTGATACAGTCATGATCGTTAATTTTCAATTCTCGTGATTCTTATTGAAGCCGTACAAAGCTCAGCTAAATATGCGTGGAATGCTTCGGAACAGATAGCACGTAGAGGCGGATACTACCTCAAGATGCAAGTACGGCCTCTCGTAAGGGCGGCTCCGTCTGGTTCTCATACTCAATCTCCATCCGGGGTCCTTTTGTCTTGAGATTCGGAGTTGAGGCACTTCCACGCTTCCTCTTCGCACCAGCAGCAACTATTCTTGGCGCAGACACGTCGCCGTCACTCTCCCCATCACTAACATCGCTGTCGTCCTCTTCTCCATCGTCTGTCCCTGCCTCCTCTGCACTAACCCCCCCTAACCACTCCTCCAGGTCCCCCATATCATCATCTTCGTCACCTTCCACATCACTGACATATTCAACATTTCCGGATCGTTCCTCTTCCATCTCGAATTCTTCCACTACATCTTCTTCATCTTCGATTCCCTCGTCCAGATCTTCGTCCCTCTGGCCCTCTCCTCCCCTCTCCAGCCCCTTCAGTACCTTCTTCCAAACTTCTTCTTCCACGTTCAATGGTCTGTCCCCATAAGCACCACTCCTCAATCGCTCTATCAACTCCCGTTCTATTGCGCGTTCAACCTTGGCCGCGGCCTCGGCCTTTCTCTCCCTTGTGTCCTCCCTTCTTCTAACCTTCGGTGCCAATTTGGGTACTAGCTTCTCTCCTAATCTTTCTTCTTCCCTCGCTAGTCTTCTCGTCCTGATGGCGACTTGCGTAAGCCTCGTAAGCCTTTGTTTACACTTGTGAATGGGGAATTTCGGCCAGTAAATCAATCGCTCATCGATTTGTTGAAGGGCTTTAGCGTAGTTCTGTGATAATTTGATGCGCTCCCACAATTTCGAGGGCATATGTGCTCGCTCGATAGTTTTCATGTAGAGGTAGAGAATCCCGGTTTCGGGATTGGAGCGGATGGTGGCATAGCGAGAGTTGGCGAGGGGGCATGATTGACGGTTACAGAGACCGGTGACGTTGTGTTCGTTACGGCAGAAATTCTGTTGTTTTGGAGTCCTGAATTGTTGCGGGTCAGTGAAAGCTCCTGGGCCTTGGGGTATTGGCCCTACTTGAGCTTGAATGAGCAGAATTGCTGATTGATAACCTGCCACACGATTTCATCCGACGCCATATTGCTTGTATGTTACAGCAGGGTCTCAACGATACTAGTAGAGTGTGAGGTGTGAAAGATCGTTTGTCAATTTCAGTCCAAGCCCGACAAGCTTTTTTCTTAATCTTATCGCTTGACTGTTAAACGCCAGGGCAAATAGACGCATTTGGCGCGAGGTGGCCATTTAAAGAACTGCGTTAAGCTGTATATTACCTACCTACCTTAGCAATGACAAGCAGGTCCTACCTCGTCCAGACATACCGTGCAGTGACTATGTTGTGCAAGAGCTTTATACACATATCAATACCAGCACACAATGGCTACAGAATCTGTCGGTTCATGTAGAACGAATCGTCAGAACAGTTGCATTTCTCTACAATTTCTCATGGCGATCAGCTTCATGTCCCGGTATTCTTTTCCAACAGACGTCCGCTCTCAGTGCAGATTTTTTAAAGTGTTAAGAAGACCACTCGTTATGCTTCTAGCGGAATGCCCCGGAAAAGTTCAAGCGCTCGATTACATTATATTTATTTGCTTTCACTTCTCTTATCCCTCCTACACATTTAACGCTCTTTCTACTTTCTACCCATTTATCTCTCAGGCACTTCCATCATGTTGTAATACACAGCAGGGGTTTGTTGGATTGACGTTTGATTTGCTACGAGATAGAGTAAACCCACCATGGATCTACAAGACGTATCGAACGACAAATACTTTGTCGAGAAGCTAGAGATGCAGAAACTTGGCCTTCGAGTGGATGGCAAAAGCGAAGGCCTAATCCCAAGGGATAGAGCATCTCGTGCCAAGCTGATTAAGGAGCAAGAAGCAAGAATCAAGTCTGGTGTTGAGACGCACAACTCATTTCCTGGCTCATTGTTTCTCCTACCACAGTATGCGCCATCTATTGCACCATTAGGGGGCCTGAAGAAAGTGCTTATCAAAGACCTGCGGCTGGAAACACATCATCGGGGCCTATATATCATGCTTCGGGTAGTCACACGTCCGTTCAAGAAGATCGACCTTGTGACGGTAGTGGAGGATGAAACAAAGGATGTGGTATTGTTGCAACTCTATCACCAAGAATACGAGAATCTTCCATTTGCATTCGACATTGCTAGGACGAGGAGTGTCTGCATTGTCAAAGAGCCGTACTTCAAGATCGCGAACACGGGAATTTATACTCTACGGGTCGATCACGTTAGCGACCTGATATGGCTTTCAGAATTTGACGAACGACTACCAAAATGCTGGTGCCTGCAATTCACAGAGCTGGACAAGACCGCAAATGACTGGAAGATGGAAGGGGATGCTGACTTTACATCGGAACAATATCATGGCACAGTCGAGAAGTAGTTTTTGCAAGCTTGCCGTAACCTCATAACGTGCTAATATTGAAATAGATATACCAAAGCTCTCCGATGCCCTCCTGCTGCCGAGGAAATCCAAATCATCAAAACAAATCGATCCTTAGCATACCTGAAGCTCCAGAGGTACGACGAAGCTTTGCTGGATTTTACATGTTTTCCACCTAGTGAAGTGTCTGAAAAGGGTCTTTTCAGGGCAGCGTTAGCTTACTACGGACTGGGGAAATTTCAAGATTGTCACGCATACCTCAAGCTCCTTTTGCAAAAGTATCCAGCCAACGAAAGCGCTAAGGAAGAATTTGCTCGGGCTCAAGCTAGGTTAAGAGAGCAGAGCTGCGGCGAATACGAATGGAAGATCATGTATGAAGCGACAAAAATGCTGCCATTGTTTCTCGACAACGCGACATACCTCGGTTCTGTGGAGATCAAATCTACAAAAGGCATGGGTAGAGGACTATTCACCACCAAACCGGTTGAGGTGGGGGAGCTTCTTCTATGTGAAAAAGCCTTTGCACACTCCTACGCCTTCACAAATTGGAAAATTTCATTCACATATGGTATTCTCATGGACGCAAACACGGACCGGATGATAGCTGGCACAGAAGCCCACCTGATCAGCACAATTGTGCAGAAACTAGAACAGAACCCTTCGCAAATGCCAGAATTCTTATCCCTGCACCACGGATCTTATGAACCAATGGGGACAAACGAAGTCGATGGAAAATCCATTATTGATACGTGTGTATCTCCTATCGTCAAAGAAATGACGTGCAAGACCTACTAATGATGCTCGTGTCATAGCTTTCTGATTGCACGGATCGTCGCTCTCAATAGCTTTGGCTACCCTCTGACATCCCTCAAAGACCAGTACGATCAGCTGCAGAAGGATAACGAAGGTTCAAGCAAGAGGCACGTATCCTCTGGCATCTGGCTCAACGCCTCCTATATCAACCACAGCTGCTACAGCAACGTTCGGCGCAGCTTTATTGGCGATATGCAAATCGTTCGTGCCACTCGCGACATTCCCGCAGGCGAAGAGTTAACCTTTTGGTACAAACAACCCGAGACCACAGGATACAAGAAACGCCAAGAGAATTTACAGCACTGGGGATTCAAATGCAAATGTGCCATATGTGCCGATGACAAGAAGACCTTAAAACGAAAACTAACAATGAGGGACAACCTAGTTGGAGACTTTAATGCGGCATATTCAGCGCCCAGCGGGCCCAACATAGCAAAAGCGGAGAGAGCCCTAACCGCGCTGGAGAGAACATATAACAAGCCCGCCACAGAAGTGCTCCGCCTAACCTTAGAGCAGCCATACCTCGTGCTCCTAAAACTTTACGCCGCAAGAAACCAAGCAGCTGAAGTCATCTCCTCCGCCCGCAAATTCCTCATTTGCCTAGGCTTCCTTCTCACCGACATCCCAGTATCAGGAGCTCCCACAATTACATGCCTTCCCTTCCACGTGAAGCGATGGGGCCTGATGGTCGACTCAGTCCTCGAGGTGTGGTTGATCTTGTGGACTGCCTACGCGATCGTCGCGCCCGAGCTCGTGGGCATGGCAGAAACGTGTGCGAAGACTGCGTACAAGATTTGCATCGGTGAGGATAGCACTTTCGATCAGGAGGTTGGTGTAGTCGCAAGGGAGTGGATCGGGAAGAAGGTTTGTTATGGGCGGGTTGAGGCTAGTGTTGATCGTTTTGTCTGGCACAGGAGTAAGGTAGCGAATAGCGGCCACGACGCAGACATTCCTATGTAGATCTTCCCCCCAGGCTTCAAAGATTTAGCAACCAGTTCCCCAATCCTTCACAGAAGATATTGAAATTTCGAGTGTCATTATCGTCGTCACCCAAAAACCACTCTAGCCAAGGACTTGGATTCACCCGACAACCTTTTCCACGAATACCCGAAAAATCCAAACGTCCTCCCCATGTTTCCAAAAAAAAAAAAACACTACGACCAAGCCCTCGAACCCACGCACAACCCGTATCTAAGAATTAACAGAGAAATACCTATCGAACTTTATATCTGCCAAAATCCCGCCACTTATCCCGCCCGTTTGCCCCCCCCGGCGTACCATACGTTTACATAACCTTGCACTGTACCACTATCCACTACTGACTTTTCAACATTCTCTTACTTGTACTTAGTAGTAGTAGTAGTAGTAGTAGTAGTAGTAGTAGTATCTTCTTTCCCCACAATATGAAGGACACGTTCGAAAGCATCGTACTCACGGTGGAGAGACTAGGAAATATTAACTTCTCGTCTACCAAACACGTAGACTGCAGTTTGGGTGCTAGAATAGTATCGGAATGTTTGGGGTAGGAGCGCGGGAAGAGGGGAGTGAGGTTGTAGTTTGAAACTATGTATTGAGACCATTTGAAGCATTCTAGACTGAACAGAGTCGACGATTGGAAGTTCCTTTGTTTTGATAGTGCTTATCTGACTGAAAAGAGCCCCTCAAGCTTCTTACGATTCTCCACTCTAATTAATTCTCTGTTTCATTACTTGAAAGCCTTTCTTCTTGAGGAGCGCAGACGGGAGTAAGCAAAGGGCAGGAAGTCCTGTTATTGCAGTGTCTCCAATCTCCATGGGTCTGTTGAGATGTTGGGGGTGCTAATAAGGCTGTGTCAGTGCTGGTTTGGGGGGGGGAAGATGACGTATGACAGGATTGTTTCTTTGGCGTACTATATATGGCCTTGTGAGTGGGGCTGGAGAAGAGAAGGACGTTGGCGGCATTTGATAGAGAAGGATCGAAAAGTACTGAGCATGCTCGTCGCTATGGGCATGCGACGATGCTCCATCTTAGATGACAGGCAGTGGGATATTTATATTTGGCTTTGATAATGTACGTCTTACAAGGCTTTCTTTTTTCCGAGTTTCATGTTCCCAATTGCCGAAGCATGAACTCGTGTGACGAGATCTCACTGTGCGATGATATACAATGCCAGAGCTGGATTTTCCAATGGTTTCAATGAAGACCTTGACTGGACTCGCTCTGTGTACCACTGAAGCTGAAGAATGGGGTTGTCGCACGGGATTCCCGTTTTCAAGCTCAGTAGAACTGGAGTTTCTTCATGCCTTCACTAAGACACTGCCATTCTTTATTTTGGGACTACTAACGAGGGGGTCGCCATTTCCGATGGAAACTGCTTTGCACTACGTCTTTTTAATTAGGTATCGTTGATTGCGAAACCTGTGCCGTTTTTTAGAATTTGCCGAGAGCCCCACCAAATTTAGTGGCGAATCTCCTAAAAGTGCAAAATAAGAAACAGATTTGTAAAATCAACCCCTTCCGATGCTTCATATGTAGTATATTCAGTGCTCCATATGTGACGTATCCAGTGCTCCATATGTGACGTACCCCGTGCTCCATATGTGGCCTACCCAGTGCTTCATATGTGGTATATTCAGTGCTTCATATGTGGCGTATCCAGTGCTCCATATGTGATATATTCAGTGCTTCATATGTGACCTATTCAGTGCTCCATATGTGGTCTATCGGAAGCCAATGAGAAAGTTGATGGGGAAGCCAATGGGGAAGCGAATGGGGAAGCCAATGGGGAAGCCAATGGGAAAGTCAATGAGATGTAGAGAATCCGTTATCGTTATTCCAAGCTCTTCTTCATAACAATTCGATAGAGCGTTTGATAGAGAGTTTGATAGAGAGTTTGGTAGGAAGTTTGGTAGAGAGTTTGATAGGGAATTTGGTAGAGAGTTTGGTAGGGAATTTGGTAGGAAGTTTGGTAGGGAGTTCGGTAGGAAGTTTGGTAGAGAGTTCAATAGAGAGTTTGATAGAGAGTTCGATAGAGAGTTTGATAGAAAGTTTGGTAGAGAGTTTGGTAGAGAGTTCGATATTGAGTCATGAAGAGTGCTTTCTATTGAACTAATTAGCATATGTTATGAAGCATGTACAAAGCATACAGAGTGTATGAATAAACAGATAAATTGATAAACAAAGATGAACAAAGATTCAAAACATACGTTGAATTAGAATTAAGAAATTCATGAATGAGATAATTATGAGCACAGCGAGTACAGATGCATTGAGACATGAAAAAGAATCATAAAAAGAGATAAAGATTGATATATATGCATACAATGAAGATAACAACAGATGCAGATAAATAATGAGAGTATACAGATATGTATTTTGTACGAATAAATAAATAAGAAAATTTCAATCGTTGATCAAATGATTTTCGATCATCTGATGTATGTACAATGACTTCAATGAACTGTAAAAATCAGAATGATAGTTTAAGCGAAAGAAAAAGAAATGATGATAGTTTAAACGAAAGAAAATGACTTGCATGAGTCAACACAGTCAAAAACATAGTGCGAAGTTGAAAAGTTTTGATGTTGAGTCATCTGATGTAACACTTGACAATCAATGATCAGAATAAGTCGCTATTTCAGTACTATATAGATGTGCTTTAGAGTAGAAGAGTTCATTTATCACTGAGTTAAATCTAGCAGTGAGACAGCTTTATAGAGCTGAAAATTCACATTTCATTTTTTATCGCTTTAATGATTCATTTTAGATGAACTACGTAGTTAATAAAATCTCTTTGAGACTCTTCTGATACATATGTCTCACTTTGATTAATCATTTGTAAATATTTCATTATTTCTTTGCTTCTGCTTCTGCTTCTGCTTCTGCTTCTGCTTCTGCTTCTGCTTCTGCTTCAGCTGTCTGATTTATAGCTTAACTATCAGCTGCTTTTGCTTCTGCTTCTGCTTCAGCTGTCTGACTTGTAGCTTAACTATCAGCTGCTTTTTCTTCTTTTGTCTAGAGCTTGCTGTCAATGTCATTGATGTCAACGAAGTGAAGAGCTCAAAGTTCAGACGTAGTAGATCATTGATCTCTCTATTTCACAGCTTTGTTTGTTGAGCTGAAATTACAACAGCTCACTTTCAAGTAGAAGAAGATTTTGAAGTAAAGAGCTCAAAATCTAAACGTAGTAGAAAATTAATCTTCTTTTGTCATATCTTTGCTTGTTGATTCTCTCTGTCATGATGTCAGATCATCAACTCAATTTAAAACATAAATCGTTGATATTTTAAATAATCTCGATTCATTGAACTCATTTTGCAGTTCAATGAATCAAGTCATTAATTTAGTCATCATCATCTTAATCTAGTCTCAGCAATTCTGTTTTGATCATCTCAATCATGTGCGTGAGCTTCTGCAATCTTAAATCAATAAAACTACTGTCTAGTCTTGATTCTGCTCGATTCATGTATATAAAAGTTGAGCTCTCATTCTTTTCTTTTGCTCTTTATCTTTCATCTTATACATTATCTGATGTATTGTCTTGTATTTAGATTCTATCAAAGTAATAATAATAATATCAGTCTTTTATATTAATAGTATCTCTAGTTTAGCTCAGTTTCTGACATTACAAAAGATCTACACTTTCTGCAACGTTTTCATACATTGAAATCTCGTCTAGTTATTCTTTCACTCAAATGAAGTCATCTTACAATTTCTCGATTGATAATGAGCGTGCTGTTGAACAGTTTGCTCAAAGTATGATCGAAAATTCAGTTGAAATCTTTCGCGCAATGCAAGAGCTTCAAAATCAAGTTCAACAACATGATGTTATCATTTCATTTTTGTTCATCATTTTCAGTTCTTCAATTTATATAAAGTTGAATTCTCAGTTTCTTGTGATGATAGCTCAAATCATCACACAAATCTTGAACAATCAATCTCTTCTCATCATTCATCTCTCTGCAAATTCTGTTGCTGTCTTCATCACTTCTAGATTCAAGAAGCTTCTTGACATATTTAAATATGAAAAGAACAAAGATTGATTGAATGCATGAAAGCAGAGTCTGATACAACGCATAAACATGAACGACGATCATTACTTCTTTCATTGAGTCAAGATTATTTATGTCAAGTCACGACTCATCATAGATAAGAAGACTCACAATCTAATGAGTCAATATTGAGTCAATGATCTCTGTATCATTTTCATCTTTGCAGATTAATGACACAAATTACATCATTATTGTAACAACTCTTTCAAGACAGAAGATGCTCATTTATATCTTCGCGAAATTCTGAAGCAAGACATGAATAACTTCGTCAACTACTACAATCTCTTCTATCAAAAGAAAGAACATTCTTTGATGAAAGATTTTTCATTGATTGACTGTCTGAAGCGTAATGTTAATTATTTCACTCAAGTCGTCGTTTTCTTCTGACGAAATCTCAATGAAACTCGATCATTCATCTTTCATCAATGAGTTCAAGCATTCTCTGACATTGATAAAGAGTTTCAGCAACTTAAGCATCATTAATCTTGCTTCGTCTTCATCATCATTTTATTTATCAAAGTCAAGAGCATCTTTGCATCAATTAGTAATTCTTTGAATTTAAAGATCATCATTTTTGTGACTGTTATTTTGACAATATCTTCGTCTCTTTCTCTCTCATTTCTCAATGAATCAATGAATTTAAGCTTTGTCATTGTCATCGTTCAAGATAAAACTCTGATCATTTCTAAGATCAAGAAAATTTGCAACAAGTGAAAGCTTTGCTACTACTGCAAGTTGCAACATTTAAGCAAAATCATTAAAGAATGCTCAAATAAGAAGTTTTTCACTCTGCATATCATGAATGTCTACGACAATTATGTCATCAATATAAATGAAAAAGTCTCGCTGTTTGCAAGAAAAGTTTAATCTTTGAACTAAGTCACGCTCAGAGATCTGTATATATATCATCTTGTTTACTAGTTTCAATCTTTTCATTCTCACTTCAATCATATAGAAAGTTTTCTGCTAAATCTGTCTTGAAACTCTTTGAATTCAATTTGACATTCAAAGATAGTCACATGATAGTATTCTTTATTCTACGTCAAGCTCAATCTAGAGTTCTTGTTCTCGCTCTGATTGATAGTAAAGTCTCTGTTTATGTCTTTATGAATAAATTCTTCACGCAACAACATCATCTTTTCTTGCATTAATTAACTCACTCTTGCAGACTTCGAGAATTTGATGATCAAGTCGCTTTAATCAATGACATTATTCATGTCATTGAAATTACAATGATTCTCAATGAACACATTGAAAGACTATTCTTCTATGTTATTGAATTAAGTCAATATTTCATCATCATGAATTTATCATGACTTCATTGTCACGTCATTGATGTTCAATTTGAGCACAATATTCTCATCTTGTTTTTCTTCTTTTGTCTTAATCATTGTTGTTCATTCTTCATCAAGATCTATGATCTTAATCAACAAGAAGAAAATTTCTCATTCAAAGTTAACAAAGTAACTTTCTTTCAGTCTCACTCTCAATTCACTCACAAGAAGCAACTCAGTTCACGAATCATTCACAAGAAGCAATTCAGTTTACAGATTGCTCACAAGAAGCAATTCAGTTTACAGATTGCTTACAAAAAGTAATTCAGCACTTAGTTCGCTTGCAAGAAGCAATCTAGTCTCTCATTCACTTGAAAGAAGTAACTCAGTTTTCAATTCACTTGCAAGAAGTAATCTAGTTTTTCATTTGCTTGAAAGAAGCAACTCAGTTTTCAGTTCGCTCACAAGAAGTAATTCAGTTCTCAATTCGCTTGCAAGAAGTAACTCAGTTTTTCATCTGCTCACAAGAAGCAATATAACTTCTCGTTCACTCATGAGAAGTCAACTAATACTCAGCTCATTCATAAGAAACAAATCTCATTCAATCTTGTTTCTCATCTGAAACAAGAAACTTCTAATTGTATTCTTCAAGTCATTCAAAAAGAATACTCATCAAAAATCAAGTGTTAAAATTATTTTCTTTCTAGAACTTCTGTTGTCTTTCAAGCAGATCAATTCAATTGATCTTTTATACAACTTGACATAGTTAAGTTGAGAGCTTGAAGCTTTGATCATGCTGTTCATGTCAAAGACATTGAAGTGTTTAACATTATTCTAAAGAAAATCGATGTCTTTTTGAATCTTAAGTCAATCTCGTCTTCTAATCTAGACTCTGATGAGTCAAAATTGCATCACACAACTTTGACTGTTCATTCAAAGAACAGTTCAACTCTTGCTCAGTTCTCATCTTGTTCTCAAGACAGTATGTATGATAAAAATCATCATTTGAATCTTCATCAAATGAAAAAGAAATTTCATTTGACTGCATTCATGACACAAGAAGATCTTGAAGTCTATTGATAAAGTAAGAACGTCGATTTAGTCACAATTTTATCATTCAGATATTTTGAGTTTCTAGATGTTTTCTTTAAGAAGAATGTCAATATCTTGTCTTTGCATCAAGCTCATGATCATGTCATACATTTTAAAGAAGATGCTCAACTCTCAGTCTTCGCTTTGTACAACATGAGTCATGACAAAATTCTAGAACTTTGTCGTTATCTGAATGAGAATCTGAGCAAAGATTTCATTCAAGTCAGTCACTTTCAAACAATCATCTCTGTTCTCTTCATCAAGAAACTTGAAGAAGAACTTTGCTTCTGCGTGAACTATCAAGATCTGAACGTTATCACAGTCAAGAATCAATATTCTCTGTCTCTGATCTCAGAAACGCTGAATCATCTGAATCGAGCTAAAATCTTTATCAAGCTGAATATCATCTTTGCGTTCAATCGACTTTGAATCAAAGAAAAAGATAAAGCTTTCATCATCTTTCACACTCAATTTGAATTATTTAAGTATCTAGTCATGCTCTTCAATTTATGTAATGAGTCTGTCTTGTTTCAGAAGTATATCAACAATACTTTTTGCAAACATTTAAATAAGTTCTGTACAGCTTATTTGAATGATATCTTGATCTGTTTTGACAATGAACTTGAGCATGAGATTTATGTCAAGCTCATTTTACGAAAGCTGTAAGAAGCAGATCTTCAGATGAATATAATCAAATGCAAGTTTCACGTCACTTAAGTTTTGTATCTAGAATTAATAATCATCATCAAAGAGATTAAGATGAACTCTTTTAAGATAAACATCATTGTCAACTGACTCATTTTGATCAACGTTAAAGACGTTCAAAGTTTTCTAGATTTCGCGAACTTCTATAGAAAATTCATCTATGACTATAGTAGAATAGCTATCTCGCTCACTCGTCTCATCAGAAAAGATGTACTCTTTGTCTGATCTCAGAAATGTCAAATTGCATTCAACACTCTTAAGAAAGTCTTCACTTTCAAGATTATTCTTCATCACTATAATTCAGATCATAAGATTGTGATAGAAATTAATGCTTTGAACTATGTGTTCAAAGACATTTTCTTTCAGTATGATGAGAATGAAATTCTTCATTCAGTCGTTTACTTTTTGAAGAAGCATAATTCAGTCGAGTGTAACTACGAGATCTACAATAAAGAACTCATGATCATTGTTTGCACTTTCGAGAAATGATGATCAGAGCTTGAAGACTTTATCTATTCTGTTGAGATGATCACGAATCACAAAAATCTTGAGTATTTCATGTCAACTAAGCAGTTGAGTCATCATCAAGCTTGTTGAAGTAAGTTTCTGTCTAGATTCAACTATTGCATCGCTTATCATTTCAACAAGATCGATGATAAGTTGAATGCTCTGACACGTTGCTCAGAAGATCTCTTTAAAGAGAGAAATACATTCTATTCTTGATATCAATATCAACATCAGACAATTTTGAAAACTCATGTTTTAGACTTTGATATTGTTGAGAATTTCGTTCTTGACATCTTCAACATCAAAGTCATGAAGCTTCAGTCACAAATCATTGCTCTAAATTCAGTTCAGTTACATTTATTTTCAATTATCTCAGCACTCTTGCAAATTTTAGCTTTCATGAATCTAAAAATCAAAAATTCAACGATGAAAACATCAAGTTTCAGCTAGATCAAGACATTCTGAATCTTGATGAAGATTTTGCTGACATTCTCACTCAGACATTGTGAAAGCAAGTTGAAATCAATGACAAATTCGCAGCTCAGATAATTGAAGTGCTTCACAATGAAGCATGACATCACAATAAGATTTCTTTAGTTGAATGTAAAGAACATGAGAATCATCTGTACTTTCAAGAAAGAAAGTACGTGCTTAACTCAGATAAACTACGTCTTCGTATCATTCAACTCGCTCATGATAGTGTTGTTAATGATCATTCAGAAAGAGCAAAAAGTTATGAATTGATCAGTTGAGTTTACTGATGATCAAACATTTATAAGTATGTTCAACGCTTTGTATGAAACTGTTACGTATGCACATGTTTCAAGCTCTCTAGACAATGAATTCAAGAATGATTGCATTTTCTTTCAGTTTTCAAACATTGTTGATGTAATATCTTCATGAACTATGTAAATTCTTTATCGCTCAGTATCTTTATGAATATCACATATAAATATGTTCTAATCTTCATTGATCATTTTATCAAAATGAGACATTTAATCTTCATCACTTCTATGAAAGTTGAAGAAGTTATCAACTGCTTTTATGCTCATATTTGAAAACATCATGATTTACTCAAGTTCTTCATGTCTGATCAAGATACACAATTCATCTTCAATATTTGAAAGCATATGTGTAAAATGCTGAAGATAGATGTTAAGTTATCAACAATGTATCACTCTGAAATCGATGATTAAATTGAAAGAATCAATATGATCATGAAGCATTATCTTTAAATCTTCATCAACTACATGCAAGATGATTGAGCTAAGTGACTTTCTGAAGTTGAATTCATCATTAATAACACATCATTATCAATCATTCTAACATCATTCTTCTTGATCAATTCAAATCAGAATTCACATCTAGACTTCAAGTCTTTTGAGTCTTTGCTTAAGAATCTTACATCTTAAGTTTGAGACAAGTTAATCAATGTTGAAGAGTTCATCAAGAAGATGAAGAAACTAACTGAGCATCTACATGATGAGATGCTTATAGCTCAAATCATCTATGAATTCAATGTCAATCTCTCTCATCGTTCTTGTTCTAGATACTTTGTTGAAGATGAAGTTTGACTGAATGCTTGCAATCTCAGCATCGCTCATCTTGCTGTCAAGTTAAATGATCATAATGTTGATTTCTTCAAGATTAAACATATCTTCAAGAACAATTTTCTGATCATTGAGTTAAATCTTTCAGCATTCATGAAGATTCATTCAATCTTTCATGTCACTCTTTTAAGTCATATTGCAAGTGACTTTCTTTCAAGTCAACGTCAGAAATCTTAAGAACTTGTTATCATTGAAAATGACGAAAGATTCTGATATGTAAACAGCATACTAAACTTTAAGCGTGATAAATGCTATAATTCATCTCTGCTCAAGTATTACATCAATTGAAAAGATCACTTTTCTACTTAAAAGTCTTTTCATCTTCTGAATAATTATGAGCAAGTGCTCAATGAATATCATCTCGTCAATTCTGTCGTTGAAGAATCACATGTACTGTCATGTGTGATGTCTCAATGTCAATGTCAAGAACTTTAAGTTCAATCTTTATTGTCTTGACTTAGCTCAGATCTGACTCAGATCTTGTTTAGATCTGTTTCAAATGTCTTGTTTAAATTTGATTCAAATGTGACTCAAATGTATTTTAGTTTCATTTGTGCATCATTACATTAAACTGCATTTCGTCTCTTTCTTACTCAGATTTGACTCAGATCTTGTTTAAATCTGACTCAGATGTGACTCAAATATATTTCAATTTTGCTGTGCATCATCACATTAAAATATGTTTCATTTCATCTCATCTTACAGAAATCTTGCTCAGATCTGACTCAGATGTGACTTAGATTTATTTCAGTTTCATCTATGCTTCTGTCACGATTTTAGCATGTGTTACTTGAAAGATGTTGAGAAAAAAGATGTTAGATCACTTAAATGATGTTGAACAATATTATAGATGATGATAAACATGAGATTATCAGTGATGTTATGAGAGTTCTTCGATATGAATGATACTCAGCGTTCATGAGGTATAAGAACATCTGAATGATCTCTTTCTTTTCTTTCTTCTTCGTGCAACGTCTTGTATCTAAAATCTAGTTATTAGAATTTCATTCTGATTTCATTCAGCTCTCAGTTCGTGACATTACGTTGCATCACACTACATCATGAGTCAATTCAAGAATATCAGCAACATTCTGTCATCAACATCTCTAGTCTCGATCAACGAATTCATCACTGTCGTTCAGTTTTGAACTCACGTCAACAATGCTCTCGAAGCGTGATACACTTTTCTGATTGAACTTCAAACTTGGTTCAACGACATCATCACTCAGTATATCAACTGAGTCTCAGTCTGTCAACAAGAACATGAGCAAACTCAGATTGAACTTAAGCAGTCTCAGATCAATAATGAAATCTTGTCAGAAATGATTCAAGAACTCAAGAGCATGAGCAGAATTAATATCAAATCAGAGAAATATTCGAATTCAGAACTTTATATCGAAGAGCGAGAGAACAAGCTAAATCAGTTCATCTTCAAACTGATCAGCAAGCTGAAGTTGAACGCGAATCGTTATTTAACTCTCGAGTCTCGTCTTCTGTATGAGTACAGTCGCTTATCAAAGAACGCTGTCGCTCAAGCGTTGTCACGTATGACTGCTCAGCATGACAAGCTAGTCACGATTGAGCAATTAGTTGTCTTGTTAAGACAAGTCTTCGATGATTCAGACAAGCAAGAAATCGCTCAGCGATTCATTTCAGCTCTAAGAATGCAAAATCGCATCTTCATTGAATATCTGTTCGATTTTCAGCAGCACATTGATGCAATCGAATATGACGTCGTAACTCGAAAATTCAATCTGAAGAATGAACTATTCAGCGAGCTCAAAGCTCTATTGATTCAGATGAATGTCAGCAGTCTGAACTATGAGCAGTTGATTATCAAATGTCAGCAATTGAATAGTCGATATCGCGTCACAGTACAGAATCTTTTCAAGTCAAAAGCAGTGATTCACTCTGTCTCTGTGATCTCTACAGTTCTCGCGTATCTCGTCAAATATGCGACACTTTCGACAGGCTCGAAAGCTACGATCTCGAACTCAAAGAATCTCATGAACTTATCGATTGTCAACATGAAGAAACGAGACTCACTGATTCTCAAGAAGCATCAGCATCGCATGATCAATCATCTGTGTCTATACTGCGATAAGTCTAAGCATCAGACTGCGATCTGCAATTCAAAGCTCAAGATTCAGCTACGAGTCATCTCATTATTCGTTCTTGCAATCTCTATCGACAATCTCGCTTTCGATACTTCTCTCGCCTTGAGAAAAGTCTAGTCTCTGCGTACAGTCACTCGCAGAGACAATCAAACAGTCTGAAAATCTCTGCACTCTCAGTTAGCTCGATTCATCGATTAGAAAAGAAGATGAACAATGATCATTTCGTGCTCTCAGATAATCTAGAAAGCAATAAAATCAATGTCAATCTTTCTGTTTTGATTGATATCGACGTCATCGATTATGCATTTATTGATGACTCTTTCGCGCAAAGACACTCTCTGCTCTGTTTTTCTTTGTCTGAAATCTGTATTCTTCAGAGATTTGACGATCAATCAGTCGTATTCAATTCAATCACTCATTATGCTCTTGTCAAACTTTGAGTCTCAAGCGAGGAGCTTGAAGAAATTCTCTTCTATGTCACTCAACTTTCACAATTCTCAGTTGTTCTAGATCTGCTCTGATTAAAAAGTCATAAAGCAATTATAGATCTGCGTCATAATCAGCTCATCTTTGAATCTCAAGTCAATTCAGAACTCGTACTTGAAACTCTCTCGAGCATCTCGATCTCAACTGTGTCAGTATCAGTTTTCTTGATGTCTTTGCTCTCGAAACATCTGAAGATCTACGCTATAGATAGTGCTTTGTTTCTGCAACTCGCTAGAAAAAAGAATCATGATCTGTTTGTCATATTCATGAGAAATATCGACAAAGTTCTGAAAATCACGTCTTTCGTTGACTTTGTCACGCTATTGCTTCTCGAATATCACGACTTTCTAGATGTTTTCTCTCGCGAATTGATGAACACTCTATCTGAACGACGTCTCTATGATCATAAAATTCAGCTGCAGAAGAACAAAACTTCTATCTTCGAGTCTTTATATGACATGTCTCAAGATGAGCTTCGAGTACTAAAGAAATATCTGAAGAATAATTTGATCAAAGACTTTATTCAAGTCAGCTCTTCTTTCGCGATCTCTTCGATACTCTTTGTTAAAAAATCAAGCGAAGAACTCAGATTTTGCGTGAATTATTGAAATCTGAACGTCATGACAGTTAAGAATCGATATTCATTACTTCTCATTCGAGAAATTCTAGATCGACTGACTAAGATCAAGTACTACATCAAGTTAGATATCATTGCAGTCTTTAATAAACTGCGAATGACTTATGAAGACGAGTGAAAGATCGCTTTTCGAACACGTTATGACTTATACGAGTACAACGTTTTGCTCTTCGAATTCACAAACGAATCATCATCATTTCAGAACTTCATTAATGACACTCTGCATGACTTCTTGAATGTTTTCTGCATCGCGTACATGAATGATATCTTGATCTATAGCAACAGCAAAAAGAAGCATACTCAGCATGTTCATCAGATACTGAAGCGACTTAGAATCGTTGAACTACAGATAAATATCAAGAAATGCGAATTTTCAGTTATCGAGATCAAGTATTTGAGTCTAATAATCATCATTCACGAAATCAAAATGAATTCTGAGAAGATCAATGTCATCATGAATTGAACTGCATCTCAAGACATCAAAGATGTTCAGAACTTTCTGAGCTTCGTCAACTTCTATAGATGATTTATTAAGAAGTTTTTCAAGCTGATCGACTTGTTGACTGTCTTAATCAGAAAAGATCAATCATTTAATTGAACTCAGAAGTGTCAATTCGTCTTCGATCAACTCAAGCAGACGTTCATCACTGTTTCTATCTTAATGCATTATAACTCGAATCTATTCGTGACTGTGAAAATCGATGTCTTCGACTATGTTGTGATCAAAGTCATGTCTCAGCGAGATGATAACAAGCAGTTAAGATCTATGATCTATTTCTCTTTCAAAATGCTACTCGCAGAATGCAACTACGAAATTTATGACAAGAAACTTCTAGCTATAATCAGAGCTTTTGAGAAATGAAGGCTCGAACTGAAAGGCACGTTAGATTTCGTTGAGATCATTTTCGATCACAAGAATCTAGAATATTTCATGTCAATTAAGCTGCTTAGTCGAAGACAAGTCAGATGATCAGAATTTCTCTCTCGATTTAACTTCAAAATCGTGTATCATTCGAATGAATTGAACACTCAAGTCGATGCACTCACGCGTCGATCAGAAGATCTTTTCTTGAACGAAGAAAATAGTCATCAAGAACATCAGTGACAGATCGTGCTAAAATTCAAAAATCTGAAAATTCAAGTCTTAATTAATGTTCTCGACGATAGTGACTCTGAAGCATTTGAATCAAGTGACTCGAAGAGCGAATCAGTGATCTCTGAGCAGTCTGAATCATCAGAGAAAATGTCTATGAATGAGCTAGAAGAACAACTCTTTGCAGTCTATTTCAATGATGAATGAGTACAGATCATGATAACTGCGTTAAGAGACGATCAACGAAAGCTTAAAGAATTTTCGTTAGCGAAATGTATGCTGCGAAGTGATCGAGTCTACTATAGAGATAGACTATTGATTTTCGAAGATGAGAAACTGCGACTACGTCTGCTTCAGTTAAGTCATGACACGTCTATTGCGAGTCATTCAGAAAGAGTCAAGATCTACAAAATACTCAGTCGTCATTATTACTGATTCAAAATGATCAAGACAGTAGCTCGCTTCGTACACAATTGTCATCTATGCTCTCGAGTGAAGATCTCTAGAGAAAAATATCAGAGAGTTTTGAAGTCTCTTGATGTACTCAATCATCGCTGAAAAAACATAGTCATGAATTTCATCGTGACAGTATCTGAAAGTAAGAATCTGAACGAAAATTCGACAATCAATATTCTGATAATCGTGAACAGACTATCTAAACAAGTGCATTACGAGTCTATGAGTGAAATTACAGCTCTAGATACAGCTCGAGTTTTTTATCATGCAATATGAAAACATCATGAATTATCTGATTCAATCATCTCGAATCATGAAACTCAGTTTGTCAGTCACTTTTGAGATGAACTTTGTATTCGATTGAAGATTCAAGCTCGATTGTCAACTGCGTTTCACTCAGAAATGAATGATCAAATTGAGAACGTCAACAACGTTTTGAAACAATATTTTCGAGTCTTCGTGTTCTTTATGCAGAACGACTGAGCTGCATGACTGTCATAAGCTGAATTTGTCATCAACAATCACTTCTTCAAAAGCACTCAGTGCACGTCGTTTCTAGCTAACTTCGAACAGCATTCTTGAATGAGATTGAAATCAAAGAAGACTCAGAAGAACGTTATTGAACATTTGAAATGAATACATGTCGATCTGTTTGTTCAGAAAATGAATCGAATCAATGAAATTCTGCGAGAACAAATGATCTTAGCTTAAGCATATCAGAAACAATTCGCTAATGTTCATCGACAACACGTTCTCAAGTATGCAATTAATGATATGATTTGATTAGATGCTCGCAATCTGATGATTCATCGACTCAGCAAGAAGTTATCTAATAAATTCGAGAAATCTTTCAGAATCATCAAAATTGTTAGTTCTCATTCTTATCAGCTAGAGTTGCTCAATGACTGATTCTGTTTCGACGTCTTTCATACTTATCTGCTTCATTCTGCGATCAACGATCTCTTATCTGAACAAATATCTTTCGCGTCGTTTTTGATAGTCTTCGTCGAAGAAGTGCTTAGCTGAGAGATGAACGAAATATTGAACTCTCGAGTAAAGAACTCTCAGCTAGAGTATTTAATTAAGTGAACTGAGATAGAAGAAAACAGTTGAATAAAGTTTGCGAATGTGATGAATGTCATCGAAGTCATGAACGTCTATCACGCTCGAAATCTCGATCGTTCGAGTAAGAATTCATGAATCGCTTACGTGCAAGAAAGCAGCGACTCTGAATATGAGTCAGAGAATTAAAAGTCTTGCAGAAGCTTCGACTTCAAAAAGAGAAATCTATTGTCATGATTTTAGCATGTGTTACTCGAAAGATGTTGGAAAAAAAGATGTTAGATCACTTAGATGATGTTGAACAATATTATAGATGATGATAGATGTGAGATTATCAGTGATGTTATGAGAGTTCTTCGATACGAATGATACTCAGCGTTCATGAAGTATAAGAACATCTGAATGATCTCTTTCTTTTCTTTCTTCTTCGTGCAACGTCTTGTATCTAAAATCTAGTTATTAGAATTTCATTCTGATTTCATTCAGCTCTCAGTTCGTGACATGCTTCATCACATTAAAATGCATTCACATCAATTTTCATCTCATTTCAATCTTCATCTTCAATTCTTTCTCATTTCATCTTATTTCTTTTCATCATCTTGCAGAAGCTCAATCTTGAAGAGAAAAGTTACTGTCATGATGTCAGATCATCAACTCAATTTAAAACATAGATCGTTGATATTTTAAATAATCTCGATTCATTGAACTCATTTTGCAGTTCAATGAATCAAGTCATCAATTTAGTCATCATCATCTTAATTTAATCTCAGCAATTCTGTTTTAATCATTTCAGTTGTATGCATGAACTTCTGCAATCTTAAATTAATAAAACTACTGTTTAGTCTTGATTCTGCTCAATTCATGTATATAGAAGTTGAGTTTTCATTCTTTTCTTTCACTCTTTGTTTTTCATCTTGTACATTATTTGATGTATTGTCTTGTATCTAGATTCTATCAAAGTAATAATAATAATATCAGTCTTTTATATTGATAGTATCTTTAGTTTAGCTCAGTCTCTGACAGTGATCATTGACTGAGAAATTCATAGTCTATCATCTTTTCAGAGTACTTCATCAAGTACTCTGCAGTTGTTCAGATCAATATCTTGACAAATTCTTCTGTTCTGTTTCACAACTGCTTGAATATCAATACATAGTTGATTCATTCAATTTTCAACTATAATTTGATTCTGAATAAAAATCACTTCTTTATTTGAATCTTCATTAATCTTTGATTCTTGTTTCAACTCTGAGTCAAATCTAAGTAAGATCTGAGTCAGATTTAAGTCAGATCTTTGATCATCTTCTTGATCAGCTTTTATTGACTGCAATTCAAACTTACTTTCTGACAATAGCAGTTAATGCTGATATAGCTTTCAATCATCATTTGTTTCAATTGACTTGATGTCTGACATTCTGATCAGCACATCGACTTTCAAATTCTGCTTTTCTGACTGATATATGATCTTGAAGTTATATTTAAATAACTTCTCAGCTCATTTAGTCTGTCATCTGATCAGTTTCTTGATGATCATGAAGTACTTTAAATTCAGATGATCAATGAAGATCTTGATCAAAATATCAGTACATTTCAATTCAAAGTGTCAATGCTTCAAGCATCGAATAATAGTCAAAAGCTCTTTGTCGTAGATCTCGTAGTTGCATTCTGCAGAGATCATGTTCTTGCTGTAGAAGATCATTGAATGTAGAATGTCTTCATCATCATACTGAGACAATACTTCGTCGTTGACATAGTTCAAGAAGTTTGTTTTCAGAATAACTTCTCTGATTGAATCGAAATGCTTCAGAACGAGAGCTGTCATCATCTGTTACTTCAGTTTCTCAAAGATCGTCTGACAGATCTCTGTTCATTCAAAGAAATGATCTTTTCGAGTCAACTTTATCATAAGTTGAATGATCTTTGAGAAGTTCTTTATGAATCGTCGATAGAAATTGCAGAAGTCAATGAAGATCTGCACATGAGTCAACAATCGCGACACTTTTTAGTTTTGAATCACATCTACTTTTTGAAAGTTCATTCGTAAATCATTGATGAATATCAGTAGTTCAAGAAACGAGATTTTCTGAATCTTGAATTTACACTTGTCTATGTTTATCTGTAAATCGACTTCACGAAGCTTGTTTAGCACTTCTTTCATGTGAGTTCTATGTTCTTTCAATGTCTTACTGTAAATGAGAATATCATTCAAGTATGTTTGACAGAATTTATGCAGACATTTGTTATGAGTTTGCATAAAGCAAATTATATGAATGTATTCTAACTAGAAGTTCAAAGCTGAAGTAGAAAGAAGATGCAACACGACGTGAGTTTTACTCATGAAGACATGCAAGATCGCTAGCGTGTCAACAACAGCTCTACTCACAGTTCTATACTAGTCTATGTTAGACTAATCAGACTAATCAGAAGTAACAGAGATGCATGCTCGCAACATTATTTTCTCTCTTCATTTAGCAATGTTCTCATTACTGCAGTTCAATCAATTAATTCTTGTTGAGTCGATTTCTAACTTGACTTGTTTGAATACTTCTGATGAAAGTCATTTATGATCTTCAAACAGTCTTTGAACTCATTTTCATCGACATGGTATCAATGTAGATCGACGTCATAGTCTTTTCAATTGACACGATATTGCAGTCGTTTATCTCGTTCATAGTGTCTGAAGTTCAATATGTTCTTCACTTCTCATTCATCTTCGTCATCTATCACTATAGAATCAGACGACTCATTTCATTGTTCTTCAAGAAAGTCTTTCAAATTCAATTGTAGCAAATTTGAAATGAACTCTGAATGAATCTTCATCGTCGATGACAGTTTCAGTTGATATGCATGTTTGATCTCAGTCAGAATCTTGAAAGATTCTAGCATCTTATCATTCAGCTTCTTTAACGATCTTGCGATCATAATGTTTCTAGAATTCAGAAACATCATGTCATCTATCTTGTAGATCATTTTCTTTCAATGCTTGTCAATCTGTTTCTTCATTGTGACTCTGACTCTTGCTAATGTCTGCTTGATCAACGCTAATGATCATTTCATGTGTTCGAATATATTCTCTGCTTTGTTCGCTTGAATTCTAGCTTGAGTTATCTCATATTCAGTTGAATTCAAATCGAAGCTCATATGAGAATGAAAGTTCTTGTTCAGAAAGAACGCTGATTGTTCAATTGACGACGAAATAGCATTGTTATCGACGAATTCAATCATAGATAGTCAGATGAATCAGTCATCTTGCATGTATGAGCAGTAGCTTCGTAGATATTGTTCTACATTCTGATTCGCTCTTTTCGTTTGATCATCGATCTGTGAGTGATAGTCAATGAATAGTTTCATCTTAATGTCGAGTCTCAGACATAGAGACTTTCAGACAATCGATATGAATTGCAAATCTCTATCAAACACTATTGATCTTGATAGCTCATGAGTTCTGAAGACTCATATCAGCAGCAGCTTAACTGTTTGTTCAGCGAAAGTCTTTTCGTCATCTGATCAACAGAGTATATAGTGACGTTCTTTAGATAATCGATCTATCACTGTCAGAATCACGTTGCTTTCATCACTTTTCAATAAATCGATAATGAAATTCAATGATATATCTTGTCATCATTGTTCAGATATAGACAATGACTTCAATAGTTCATTGATTCAATCTCTTGATGCTTTTGATCTACGACAAACGTAACAGTTTCGAATGTAGCGTTTGATTGTCGTTCTCATCTTCGATCAGCAATATAATCGTCTTAACAAGTTTAATTTTCAATTCATGTCAGAATGATCACTGATCGAAAGATCATGTGCTTCTCTTATCAATTGAATGATCATTGACTGAGAGATTCACAATCTATCATTCTTTCAGAGTACTTCGTTCAGTACTCTGCAATTGTCTAGACTCATATCTTGACAAGTTCTTCTATTCTGTTCTATGACTGTTTGAATATTGATACATTGTTGATTCATTTGATTTTCGACTATAATTCGATTCTGAATGAAAATCATCTCTTCGATTGAATTCTCATTAACTTTCGATTTCTGTTTCAAATCTGAGTCAAATATGAGCAAGATCTGAGTCAGATCTTGATCATCTTCTATTGATTGCAGTTCAAATGTGCTTGCTGACAATAGCAGTTAATGCTGATATAGCTTTCAATCATCATTTGTTTCAATTGACTTGATGTCTGACATTCTGATCAGCACATCGACTTTCAAATTCTGCTTTTCTGACTGATATATGATCTTGAAGTTATATTTAAATAACTTCTCAGCTCATTTAGTCTGTCATCTGATCAGTTTCTTGATGATCATGAAGTACTTTAAATTCAGATGATCAATGAAGATCTTGATCAAAATATCAGTACATTTCAATTCAAAGTGTCAATGCTTCAAGCATCGAATAATAGTCAAAAGCTCTTTGTCGTAGATCTCGTAGTTGCATTCTGCAGAGATCATGTTCTTGCTGTAGAAGATCATTGAATGTAGAATGTCTTCATCATCATACTGAGACAATACTTCGTCGTTGACATAGTTCAAGAAGTTTGTTTTCAGAATAACTTCTCTGATTGAATCGAAATGCTTCAGAACGAGAGCTGTCATCATCTGTTACTTCAGTTTCTCAAAGATCGTCTGACAGATCTCTGTTCATTCAAAGAAATGATCTTTTCGAGTCAACTTTATCATAAGTTGAATGATCTTTGAGAAGTTCTTTATGAATCGTCGATAGAAATTGCAGAAGTCAATGAAGATCTGCACATGAGTCAACAATCGCGACACTTTTTAGTTTTGAATCACATCTACTTTTTGAAAGTTCATTCGTAAATCATTGATGAATATCAGTAGTTCAAGAAACGAGATTTTCTGAATCTTGAATTTACACTTGTCTATGTTTATCTGTAAATCGACTTCACGAAGCTTGTCTAGCATCTTCTTCACATGAGTTCTATGTTTCTTCAAGATCTTACTGTAAATGAGAATGTCATTCAGATAGATCTGACAAAATTTATGCAGACAGTCGAACAACACGTCGTTGATATAGTGCTGAAAGAATGTTGATTCGTTGATTAATTCAAAGAGCATTATTCTATATTTGTAGACATCAAAGAAAGTGATGAATGTGATTAGATTCTCACTTTCAGTGCTCATGTGAAGCTTATTGAACGCGACGATAATGTTAAGTTGAGTCAGATATTTACTGTCTTGAATTCAAGCGAGTACTTCGTCTATCAAGAATATTGAATAACGATTTCTTTTGATCAGAGCATTCAATTTTCAATAATTCACGCAAAAGCGAAGACTATCATCTTTCTTTTCGACGAATAGTATTGACGAAGCGAATGAAGCTTTGCTGAGTGTAATAAACTTCTTCTTCAAGTTCTCTTCTAGATACTTCTTGATCTTCTGCAACTTGTGACTCGACATGAGATACAATCGACTTCTAGAAGATTGACTCTCATCTTCTAATTCAATTTTATGATCATAGAATCGATGCAAGAACAACTGAATTGTCTTTTCTCTATCAAAAACGTTCAGAAAGTCATGATAAACTATCGAAAGCTTCTTCTTCAGTTTCTTTAATGACATGACAGAGATCATTTCATTCAATTTCGCTGAATCTTTGATTGAGCTAAGCATCTTGTTGATTTCACTAATAATCAATGTAAAGATCTTGACATCGTTCTTCTTGACTAAAGTTTGATAAACAACGATTTCAATCATGACAATATTGACGAGCTCTTTCTTCTTCAATGATTGAATGAATTCATGTTGATCGAGATCAACTTAAGTGCTTTGCTTTCGTATGAAAGCTGATTCAATGAATTGATTCACTGATTTTGAATTTGTAGTTCGCTTTAAGATGATCGTTGACATAGACTTCAAGTTCTTTCGTTTCATTTCGCAGATCTTGCTTGATTCAAGTCTATGAAATGCTGATTGACTGCTTGCTTTCAAAATGATAAGTTTCGAGATTTGAATATTTGATGAAGATATCAATCAATCGTTTGCAGAATCTATCAAAATTTGATTTCTTTTCAATCAAAGATTGTCAATGATTATCTTGTGCTGATCTAGACGAGTTATTAATAGAGACATTATTTCATTCTTATGTTCTTGTATAGTGATTGAAATATACAGAGCATGTGTAATAAATCTTCGATCGAAGATTTCATCATATGAATGAATTGATTTCGATTTGAACAGTGAAATTGACTGAATATCAAAGCGTTCACATAGCTCTGAAATCAATGAATCATCTATGAACGTCATGTCAGTGACTTCGATGTCTATCAGAACGAGAAATCGAAATATCTTTTTTAAACTATTCAAAATGACGTCAACAATAAATGACTTGAAATCAAACGAGTCATCGAGCATACTGATGAAGCAAGATATGAGCATGTCGCTCTCAGTCACTACTTTGACAAGAGCAGATCGTTTTTCAAATTCGCTGCGATTTCATGCATCTGAGCTGATTCAAGACAGTTGCATGCTCTATGTTTTGACTTCTTGCATTTGAAGCAGAGTTCTTTCTTAAACAACTTCTCTCTAGCAAAATCAACGTTTGATATTCTGAGTTTCTTTCATGCAGAGATTGAAGCTGAGATCGCAGTAGTGATCGTCGTCAAGATGCTAGCAGTAAAGCGAGCGACTTGAATAGTTGATGTCTTGAGAATTGATCGAGCATTCAATTTCGTCAATCGAACGTCGACTTGCATGCAGATGTCGACGAATTCGTTCAATTTTATAGTTCGTTCATTGATCGTGACTCGCTGAAGATCTGAGCTAATCTTATGCTGAAGATCATCTAATAGAATTTCGTTATTGTACTTTAGTTTTGCACTAAGTCTCTGAAATTTCATTCAAAATTCATGAAAGAAGATCTTGTTTTGATACAGCTTCAAGAACTGTCGTTGAGTCGTGTGATGTCAATTGAGATTGTCGTACATCTTATTTATGATCGACAGTATCTCTTCTGCTTCAAGAAACGAGTTTGTGATCATGTTTTTCATTCGAGATGCTATGTGTTTGATCATCGTTTCACTGACTCGACTTTTCACATATGCAATCTTCATTTCTTTGATAGAAAAATGATTCTTGTTCATCTTCAGCTTGTTTTGCATTCAAGACAATCAATTATTCACATTTTGTCTCGAATCTTCAAACAGAGACGAATCAGATAGCTTGATCGACTTCGAGAATCAATCTTTCGAAATCAAAGTGCTTAGTCGACTTGATGTTGCTTCTAAATGATGTATAATCATGTTCTTTTTCTTCATCTCTTTCTGTAGACACGTTCGAACAGCATTTAACGTTGTCTGCGTAACTTTCAACTCGATGTTGATAGCTTTCAATTCAATGTTGATCTTGTTGACATCATTCAATATCTGAATCATGTCATTGTGAGTCTTGATTTCGATGTCATGCTGTTGACATATGTACTTGATAAAGACAACAAGATCGTCTGTCTCATGAGCGCTTATTCAAGCATTCAGTTCAGTGCTGGTGCTGATCTTGATCATTTCATGATTGAAGAACAACGCGTTCGTGTTCTCTTCTTCTGATGCTGTTCAATTCTGTGATAGAAGTGATTCTCTTCTAGCATTTTGAAGTTCATAGTGAGCAATGCTCATTGATTCTGATTCTAATTCTGTGCTTCTAGTCATTGTGTGAGTAGAAAATTGCTGATCGAGATTCAACTGAAATTTCTGATTTCAGTTCTAGAACAACGCATTCATGTTCTTCTGTTCTTCTGTTCTGACGACGAACTCAGTAAAGAGTTAATCTAGAGCAACACGTTCATGTTCTTCTGTTTTGTTCTAGAAATTTCTTGATTTCTAATGAGTCTTCTGAACTCAATTTTCGAATTTTGATTCTGATTCAAGTTTGAGTGATGTAACTTGTTTTTATATCATCTACATGTCAATAGCAAGATTGATGAGCTTTGAACTAATGTTATGAATCTGCATAGAGCGAATCATATGAGTGTATTCTAACTAGAAGTTCAAAGCTGAAGTAGAAAGAAGATGCAACACGACGTGAGTTTTACTCACGAAGACACGCTAGGTCGCTAGCGTGTCAACAACAGTTCTACTCACAGCTTTATACTAGTTTATGTTAGACTAATCAGACTAATTAGAGGTAACAGAGATGCATGCTTGCAACAACATTCAAACAACACATCATTAATATAGTGCTGAAAAGACGCAGATTCATTAGTCAATTTGAAGAGCATTATTCTATACTTGTAAACGTTGAAGAAAGTAACAAAAGTAGTTAAATTCTTGCTTTCTGAACTCATGTGCAGTTTATTAAACGCGATGATTATATCAAGTCAAGTCAGATACTTACTGTCTTGAATTTAAGCTAGTACTTCGTTTATCAAGAGTATTGAATAATGATCTCTTTTGATCAGAGCATTCAGTTTTCAATAGTTCATGCAAAAGCAAAGACTATCATCTTTCTTTTTGACAAATAGTATCAATGAAGCAAAAGAAATGTTGCGAGCGTGCATTCTGAGTTAGTCTAACATAGATCATGTTAAACTATTATAGACTAGTATAGAACTGATGTTGACACGTTAGTGATTTAGCGTGCCTTCGTGAGTATAAATCTTCGACGTGTTGCATCTTCTTTCTACTTCAGCTTTGAACTTCTAGTTAGAATACACTTATATGATTCGCTCTATGCAGATTCATAACATTAGTTCAAAGCTCATTAATCTTACTATCGACGTGTAAACGATATAAAAACAAGCTACACAACTCAAATCAGAAGTTGAACTCAGAAATTTTAACAGCAGAATCAGAACTCAAGTTCAGAAAGCTCGATAGAAACCAGATATTTCTAAAGAAGAATCTTGATTCGAAATCAGAAATTTCGATAGAATCAGAATCAAAGAACACGAACGCGTTGCTTTTGATTAACTCTTTATTGAGTTCATCATCAGAAATCAGAAATTTCAGCAGTACTTGAACTCAGAAAGTTCGATAGAGTACTAGTCGTTGCTTGAACTCAGAAAGTTTGATAGAGTAACATTAGAATTTCGATCAGCAATTTTCTACTCATATCATGACTAGAAGCTCAGAATCAGTGAGCATTGCTCGTTATGACTTTCAAAATGCTAGAAGAGAATCACTTCTATCACAGAATCGAACAGCATCAGAAGAAGAAGACACGAATGCATCGTCAAATACAGAAGAAGAGAACATGAATGTATTGTTCTTTGATCACGAAATGATCAAGATCAGCATCAACACTGAATTGAATGCTTGAATAAGCACTCATGAAGCAGATGACATCATTGTCTTTATCAAGTATATATGTCAACAGCACGACATCGAAATCAAGATTCACAATAACATGATTCAGATATTAGAAAATGTCAACAAGATAAACATCACATTGAAGATTACACAGACGCGTCTGCAGAAAGAGAATAGAAACAAGAACGTGATTATACATCATCTAGAAGCTGCATCAAGTCGACAAAGCACTTTAATCTCTGAAGATCATTTCTTGATATTGATCAAGTTATTGAATTCATTTCTGTTTAAAAATTCAATGCAGAATGTAGACAATTGACTGTCTTGAATGCAAAACAAGCTGAAGACAAATAAAAATCACTTTTCTATCGAAGAGTTAAAGATTGCATACATTGAAAGTTGAGTCAGTGAAGCTGCGATCAAACATATTGCACTTCGAATGAGAAACACGTCTCTGAACTCGTTTCTAGAAGTCGAAGAAGTACTGTCAATCATAAATAAAATGTACGATGATCTTAATCATCATCACACGACTCAACGACAGTATTTGAAGTTGTATCAGAACAAGATCTTCTTTCATGAATTTTGAATGAAATTTCAAAGATTTAGTGCAGAACTAGAATACAATAACGAGACTTTACTAAATAATCTTCAGCATAAGATCAGCTCAGATCTTCAGCGAGCAACGCTCAATGAATGAATCACGAATTTGAACGAGTTTATCGACATTTGCATGCAAGTCAATGTTAGATTGACTGAATTGAATGCTTGATCAGTCGTCAAAGCATTAGCTACTCAAGCTGCTCACTCTGTTGTCAGCACATCAACTACTCGACTCACGTCATCAGTTTCTTCGTGAAAGAAACTCAGAAGATCGAAGTTCAACTTTATTCAGAAAGAGTTGTTTAAGAAAGAACTTTGCTTCAAATGCAAGAAGTCAAAACATAGAGCATATGACTGTCTTGAGATGATTCAAGTGCATGAGATCGCTGCGAGTTCAAAAAACGATCTGTTCTCGTCAAAGTAATGACTGAAAATGATATACTCATATTTTGTTTCATCAGCATGCCTGATGATTCATTTGATTTCAAGTCATTCACTGTTGATGTCATCTTGAATAGTCTAGAAAAGATATTCAGATCTCTCGCTCTGATAAATACTGAAGTCACTGACATGACTTTTATTGATGAATCTTTGATGTCAGAGCTATGTGAACGCTTTGATATTCAGTCAATATCGCTGTCAAAATTAAAGTCGATTCAATTGTATGATGAAATCTTTGATTGAAAGTTGATTACACATGCTTTGTATACATCAATCATGATACAAGAACACAAGAATGAAATGATATCTTTATTAATAACTTGTTTAAATCAGCACAAGATAATCATTGAAAATCTCTGATTGAAAAGAAATCAAATTTTGATAGATTTTGCAAACGATCAATTAATATCATCATTGAAGATTTGAACATTGAAATCTGTTGTTTTGAAAGCAAGCAGTCAATCAGCATTTCACAGATCTGAGTCAAGCGAGATCTGCAAAATGAAACAAAAGAACTTGAATTCAATTGTTACATCAACGATTATCTTGAAGAGATTCATGAATCAGAAATCAGTAAATAGATTCATTGAATCTGTTCGATTCATTGAATCTGCTCTCATAGCAAAGCAAAGCACTTAAGTTGATCTCGATCAACTTTGACTCTCTCAGTTAACTGAAGTAAAGAAGATCATCAATATTGTCATGATCGAAGTCGCTGCATATCGAACTTTAGTCAAGAATAAGAAGATCAAGATCTTCACGTTGATCATTAGTGAAATCAATAAAGCGCTTCAAGCTAGCTCAGCTGAATGTTTCACGAAACTGAATGAAATGACATTTGTCATGTCATTAAATGAACTGAAGAAGAAGCTTTCAGTAGTTTATCACGACTTTCTGAACGTTTTTGATAGAGAAAAGACAACGCAGTTGTCTTTGCATCGATCATATGATCATAAGATTGAATTAGAAGATGAAAGTCAATCTTCTAGAAGTCGATTGTACTTTATGTCAAGTCACAAGCTGCAGAAGATCAAAGAGTATCTAGAAGAGAATTTGAAGAAGAAGTTCATCACACTCAGCAAAGCTTCTTTTGCTTCGTCAATACTATTTGTTGAAAAGAAAGATGATAGTCTTCGCTTTTGCATGAACTATTAAAAACTGAATGCTCTGATCAAAAGAGATCATTATTCAATACTCTTAATAGACGAAGTACTAGCTTGAATTCAAGACAGTAAGTATCTGACTTGACTCAACATAATTATCACGTTCAATAAACTGCACATGAGTTCAGAAAGCGAGAATTTAACTACTTTTGTTACTTTCTTCAACGTCTACAAGTATAGAGTAATGCTCTTTGAATTAATCAATGAATCTGCGTTCTTTCAGCACTATATCAACGATGTGTTGTTCGAATGTCTGCATAAATTCTGTCAGACATACTTGAATGATATTCTCATCTACAGTAAAACATTGAAAAAACATAGAACTCATGTGAAAGAAGTGCTAAACAAGCTTCGTGAAGTCGATCTACAGATAAACATAGACAAGTGTGAATTCAAGATTCAGAAAATCTCGTTTCTTGAACTATTGATATTCATCAATGATTTACGAATGAACTCTCGAAAAGTAGATGTGATTCGAAACTGAAAAGTGTCGCGATCGTTGACTCATGTACAGATCTTCATTGACTTCTGCAATTTCTATCGATGATTCATAAAGAACTTCTCAAAGATCATTCGACTCATAATAAAGCTGACTCGAAAAGATCATTTCTTTGAATGAACAGAGATCTGTCAGACAATTTTTGAAGAATTAAAGCAACAGATGATAACAGTCTTCGTTCTGAAGCATTTTGACTTGATCAAAGAAGCTATTCTGAAAACTGACTTCTTGAACTATGTTAATGACGAAGTATTGTCTCAGTATGATGATGAAGACATTCTACATTCAATGATCTTCTATAGCAAGAACATGATTCTTGCAGAATGCAACTACGAGATCTATGACAAAGAACTGCTGATCATTATTCGCTGCTTGAAGCACTGATGCTCTGAATTGAAATGTACAGATATTTTGATCAAGATCTTCATCAATCATCTGAATTTAAAGTACTTCATGATCATCAAAGAACTGACTTGACAACAGATCAGATGAGCTGAGAAGTTATTTGAATATAACTTCAAGATCATATATCAGTCAGAAAAACAGAATCTGAAAGTCAACACGCTGATCAGAATGTTGAACGTCAAGTCGATTGAGACAAACGATGATTGAAAGCTATATCAGCATCAGATGCTATTGCTTGAAGATAAATTTGAACTGCAGTCAATAGAAACTGATCAAGAAGATGATCAGAAAGCTGATCAAGATCTGACTCAGATCTTGCTCAGATTTGACTCAGAATCTGACTCAGATTCGAAACTTGAATCAAAAGCTAATCAAAATTCGATCGAAGAAGTGATTTTTATTCAGAATTAGATTATAGTCGAAAATCAAATGAATCAACTGTGCTTCAATATTCGAATAATCATGAAACAGAACAGAAAAACTTGTCAAGATATTGATTTGAACAACTGCAGAGTACTTGATGAAGTACTCTGAAAAGATGATAAACTATGAGTTTCTCAGTCAATGATCATTCAATTAATAAGAAAAGCACATGATCTTTCGATCAGTGATCATTCTGACATGAATCGAACATTAGACTTGTTGAGACAATCATATTGCTAATCGAAGATGAGAACGACGATCAAACGCTACATTTGAAACTGTTACGTTTATCGTAGGTCAAAAGCATCAAGAGATCGAATCAATAAACTGCTGAAGTCATTGCTCATACTTGAACAACGATGACAAAACATATTCTTAAACTTCATTATCGATCTATCAGAAAGTGATGAAAGCAACGCGATTCTGACAGTCATAGATCGATTGTCTAAGAAACGATACTATATATTGTGTTGATCAGATGACGAAAAAATCTTTGCAGAACAAACAGTTAAGCTACTGTTGATATGAGTCTTCAGAACTCATAAACTATCGAGATCAATAATGTTCGATCGTGATTCTCAATTCATATTGATTGTCTGAAAGTCTTTATGCCTGAGACTCGACATTAAGATGAAACTATTCATTGACTATCATTTGCAGATCGATGATCAAATGAAAAGAGCAAATCAAGATGTGAAATGATATCTACGAAGCTACTGCTCATATATGCAAGATGATTGATTCGTCTGATTATTTATGACTGAATTCGTTGATAACAACGCTATTTCATCGTTAATTGAACAGTCGACGTTCTTTCTGAATAAGAACTTTCACTCTCACATGAGCTTCAATTCAAATTCAACTGAATATAAAATCACTTGAGCAAGAATCGAAGCAGATAAAGCAGAGAATATATTCAAACACATGAAATAATCACTAACGTTGATCAAACAAGCATTAGCAAGAGTCAGAGTCACAATGAAGAAACAGACTGACAAGCATTGAAAGAAAATGATTTACAAGATAGATGACATGATGTTTCTAGATTCTAGAAACATTACGATCGCAAGATCATCAAAGAAACTAGATGATAAGATGCTAGAATTTTTCAAGATTATGATTGAAGTCAAACATGTGTATCGACTGAAATTGTCATCAACAATGAAGATTCATTCGAAGTTCATCTTGAATCTGCTACGACTGAATTCAAAGAACTCTCTGAAAGAACAACGAAATGAGTCATCTGATTTTATAGTGATGAATAACAAAGATGAATGAAAAGTGAAGAATATACTGAACTTCAGACACTACAGACAACGATTACAATATCGTGTCAATTGAAAAGAATACGACGTCAATCTACATTGATACAACGTCGATGAAAATGAGTTCAAGAAATGTCAGAAGATTGTAAATGACTTTCATGAATGATATTCAAATAAGTCAAGATAGAAATCAAAAGAATGATCAATCGAACTGCAGTAATGAGAACATTGCTAGATGAAGAAAGAGAGTAATGTTGCAAGCGTGCATTCTGAGTTAGTCTAACATAGATCATGTTAAACTATCATAGACTAGTATAAAGCTGATGTTGACACGCTAGTGATCTAGCGTGCCTTCGTGAGTATAAATCTTCGACGTGTTGCATCTTCTTTCTTCTTTAGCTTTGAACTTCTAGTTAAAATACACTCATATGATTCGCTCTATGCAGATTCATAACAAGAAACTTTGCTGAATGTGATGAATTTTTTCTTTAAATTCTCTTCTAGATACTCTTTGATCTTCTGTAACTTGTGACTTAATATAGAGTACAATCAACTTCTAGAAGATTGACTCTTTTCTTCTAATTCAATCTTATGATCATATGATCGATGCAAAAGCAACTGCGTTATCTTTTCTTTATCAAAAACGTTCAGAAAGTCATGATAAATTATTGAAAGTCTCTTCTTCAGTTCATTTAATGACATGACAGAGATCATTTCATTCAGTTTCGCGAAATCTTCAACTGAGCTAAGCGCTTTGTTGATTTCACTAATGATCAAGAAGAAGATCTTGATCTTCTTATTCTTGACTAAAGTTTGATACACAGCGACTTCGATCATGACAATATTGATGAGTTACTTTTTCTCAATTGACTGAAAAAGATGAAGTTGATTGAGATCAACTTAAGTGCTTTGCTTTCATATGAGTACAGATTCAATGAATTGAACAGATTCAATGAACTGATTCACTAGTTTTGAATTCATGAGTCGCTTCAAGATGATTGTTGATGTAATCATTAAGTTCAAGTTCTTTCATTTCATTTTACAAATCTTGCTTGATTCAAATCTGTAAAATGCTAATTGACTGCTTATCTTTGAAACAACAGATTTCAATGTTTGAATATTCAATAAGAATATTAATCAATCATTTGCAGAGTTTATCAAAATCTAATTTCTTTTCAATCAAAGATTTTCAATGATTATCTTGTGCTGTTCTAGATGAGTTATCAATAAAGACATCATTTCATTCTTGTGTTCTTGTATCATGATTGATGTATACAGAGCATGTGTAATCGACTTTTGATCAGAAGTTTCATCATATGATCAAATCAACTTTGATTTTGACAGTGATATTGACTGAATATCAAAGCATTCACATAGCTTAAGCATCAAAGATTCATCGATGAAAGTCATATCAGTGACTTTAGTATTTATCAGAGCGAAAGATCTGAATATCTTTTTTAAACTATTCAAGATGATATCAACAATAAATGACTTGAAATTAAATGAATCATCAGACATGCTGATGAAACAGAATATGAGTATATTGTTCTCAGTCACTACTTTGACGAAAGCAGATCATTTTTCAAATTCGCAGCAATCTTGTGCACTTGAGTCGTTTTGAAACAGTCATATACTCTATGTTCTGACTTTTTGCATTTGAAGCAAAGTTCTTTCTTAAACAACTCTTTCTGAATAGAATCGAGATTCAATCTTCTGAATCTTTTTCATGAAGAGATTGATGACGTGAGTCGAGCAGTCGATGTGCTAAAGACAGAGCGAGCAGCTTGAGTCGCTGATGTTTTGATGATTGATCGAGTGTTCAATTCAGTTAATTTAACATTGACTTGCATGCAGATGTCAACAAACTCATTCAAATTCGTGATTCATTCATTGAGCGTTGCTCACTGAAGATTTGAGCTGATCTTATGCTGAAGATCATCTAGTAAAGTCTCATTATTGTATTCTAGTTCTGCACTAAATCTCTGAAATTTCATTCAAAATTTATGAAAGAAGATCTTGTTCTGATACAACTTCAAATACTGTTGTTAAGTCATGTGATAATGATTGAAATTGTCATACATCTTGTTGATAATTGATAGCACTTCTTCGACTTTTAGAAACGAGTTCAAGAAGATATTTTGCATGCAAGATGCAATATGTTTGATCGCAGCTTCACTGACTCAACTTTTGATGTATGCAATCTTCAACTCTTCAATAGAAAAATGATTCTTGTTTATCTTCAGCTTGTTTTGCATTCAAGACAGTCAATTGTTTACATTCTGCATTGAATCTTCAAACAGAGATGAATTCAATAACTTGATTAATTTCAAGAAATGATTTTCAGAGATTGAAGTGCTTTGTCGACTTGATGCAGTTTCTAGATGATGTATAATCACGTTCTTGTTTCTCATCTCTTTCTGCAAATGCATCTGCATAATCTTCAACATGATGTTTATCTCGTTGACATCTTCTAACATCTGAATCATATCATTGTGAGTCTCGATTTCGATGTCATGCTGATGAAGCATGTACTTAATAAAGATGATGATATCGTCTGTTTTATTAGCTGTTATTCAAGCATTCAACTCTTTATTGATGCTGATCTTGATCATTTCGTAAACAAAGAGCAACGCATTCGTGTTCTTTTCTTCTGTGTTCAACATCGCATTCATGTCTTTCTTTTCTTCTGATGCTGCTCAATTCTGTGATAGAAGTGATTCTTTTCTAACATTCTGAAAGTCATAGCAAGCAATGCTCACTGATTCTGATTCTGTGCTTCTAGTCATTGTATGAGTAGAAAATTGCTGATCGAAATTCTGATGTTACTTTATTGAACTTTCTGAGTTCAAGCAACGACTAGTACTCTATCGAACTTTCTGAGTTCAAGTACTGCTGAAATTTCTGATTTCTGATGACGAGCTCAATAAAGAATTAGTCAAGAACAACGCGTTCGTGTTCTTTGATTCTGATTCTATTGAAATTTCTGATTTTTATTGAGCTTTCTGAGTTCGAGTTCTGATTCTGCTGTCAAAATTTCTGAATTCGACTTCTGATTGAGTTGATCGTGTAGCTTGTTTTTGTATCGTTTACACATCGATAGCAAGATTAATGAGCTTTGAACTAATGTTATGAATCTGCATAAAGCGAATCATATGAGTGTATTCTAACTAGAAGTTCAAAGCTAAAGAAGAAAGAAGATGAAACACGTCGAGAATCTTATACTCACGAAGGCGCGCTAGGTCACTAGCGTGTCAACATCAGCTCTATACTAGTCTATAATAGTCTAACACGATCTATGTTAGACTAATTCAGAGTAACGAGACACGCTCGCAACAACTCTCGATTGTCACATTGAGTCATATAAGTCTTTTCATACTTGAAAATCATGACTCGAAGCTTAGCAATGATTCTCTGCATGAACCTCTTTTCATTCATGTTGTAGATATCTTCTATTTCTATTTCATGCTCTTTTTTTAGACTCTGAAAGAGATTGAATCAGTCAGCTAAAATATCGTGATTCTGAGTCATAGCACGCTCTTTGTCAAGCGAAGGAATATATACTGTTTTGATTTGCGAATGACGTTTCAGAAACTTCTGAGACCAATTGACTTCGACTGACTTATCATCATTCTTTTTTATTAGTAGTTCTTTAGTTATTGAACGTACTTGCTTCACACGAGAAGATCAGCCTCAGGCCTGAAGACGTAGGATTCAGTCATGTATAGCTGCTTCTTCTTCGAGGCTAAGTCTTTGAAATTGCTGATTGCGTGCAGCAGCAGTCTTTCGACCATTGATCCGGTTCCAAAGAGTACTACTTGGTATTTCATATTGACGAGCGAGTTTTGCTTGGGAAGGATTTTCGTTGGCTGCTGAAGCCTCGTTCCAACGGGCGTGAGCAAGCGTTATGCGCTCTTCCTGTGAAAGTTCTA
>JAABUY010000850.1_pt1 | contig 47142 bp, 44 predicted proteins | sample 5560271 | NCBI WGS metagenome assembly JAABUY01 (sample SAMN10711886, study PRJNA513374) | rock metagenome | isolation source: Antarctica rocks | place: Antarctica: Victoria Land, University Valley | reverse complement strand
TTTTGCACTCTCAAAGCGTTCCGCCGAATTGCGACGCGTTACGACAAGACTGACGTGAGCTTCGGTGCCATGATCCACCTCGCTGGCGCAGCTATCGCTCTGCGCTGAATGTCAACACGCCCTAGTGAGCGACGGCCTCACCACGACGAGCAACTGCGGGATCACGATCGAGGACTGCCTCGTAGAGACCGGACATTTCGATCCCACCGACCTTCATCTCCAGAAGATGGCGGCTTACGGCTCATGCTCCGTCACTGAAAAACGGAGCGTCATGACGACCCGTCCCCTATCGTCCCTAACGTTCATGACCCATATTTCGCCCCGGAACTTGCCGTCGAGATCGTCCAGGATCTGCCCTGCCATCCTGATCGCTTCGCCGCGCATGGCGCGGCGATCCGGCAACTCGGTCCCTTCCGGATCTGGCAGGCTCGCCCCATCGTGGACGTCGAAGAAGTAGCGCGGCATTGTCGTGAAACCCGGACCCATCTAACGCGGTTCGAAAAAAGCTCTCCGCGTTTTATTTCGTCGCGCGCCCTGTCAGGATTTCAGCTTCCTTCCCGAAAGCTCGGAGAACCTCACCTCGGCTTCGGTACGCCGGTTTGCACCGCGGCGGCCGCTCGGCTAACCCCATCGTGCCGGCGGCGTTCGCGGCATCGGAGCGGCCCATGTGCGGGATTGCGGGCATCATGATGCGGAACGGCGTCGAGGTGTCGGCCGAGCGGCTCGACGTGATGGGCGGCGCGCTCGCGCACCGCGGCCCGGACGGCCACGGGCACTACCTCCGTGGCGCGATCGGCTTCCGCCACGAACGCCTTGCCATCATCGACCTCGAGACCGGCGATCAGCCGCTGTTCGATGACGCCGACCACGCCCTCGTGGTCAACGGCGAGATCTACAATTACATCGAACTCAAGGCCGCCATGCCGGAGGTGGCGTGGCGGACGGAGTCGGATTGCGAGCCCCTGCTCGCCCTCTACGGGCGCCGCGGCCTCGATTTCCTCGACGACGCCCGCGGCATGTTCGCGCTGGCGCTGCACGATCCCGGCCGCAACCGCGTGGTCCTGGCCCGCGATCCCTTCGGCATCAAGCAGCTCTACTACGGGGTCGAACCCGAAGGGGTGGTGTTCGCGTCGGAACCCCAGGCCATCGTGGCGCTGCGGCGGGCGGCGGGCGGGCGCAACACGGTCCCGATCCGCCCGCAGGCCGCCTACGAACTGCTGCAGCTCCAGTTCACCACCGGGCCGGCCACCATCTTCGAGGGCATCGCGCGGCTGCTGCCGGGCGAGATCCTGGTGATCGAGGGCGGCGCCATCGTCGACCGGCGCCAGCAGCCGGCCGTACTGCCATCCCTGGTGCGGCGCCAGCCGCGCGACCGTGCACTCGCGGCCCTCGACCGCGTCGTGGTCGACACCGTGACGCTGCACGAACGTAGCGACGTTCCCTACGGCCTGTTTCTGTCGAGCGGCATCGACAGCTCCGTCCTGCTGACCGCCATGGCGCGGATCGACACCGAGCCGGTGCGGTCCTACACGGCGGCCTTCCCCGAGACCGGCGTGCATGACGAGCGCGAGACGGCCGCGGCGCTGGCCGCGGCCGCCGGTGCCCGGCACACGGAGTTGCCCATCACGGCCGACACGTTCTTCGCGCGTCTGCCCGAGATCTGCGCGGCGCTCGACGACCCTGTGGCCGATTATGCCGTGGTGCCGAACTTCCTCTTGGCCGAACGCGCCGCCCAGGATGTCAAGGTCGTGCTCTGCGGGATCGGGGGCGACGAGATCTTCGCGGGTTACAGCCGCTACCGACGCCAGGCGCTGCCGCGCTGGCTCGGCGGCCGGCCGCGGCGCGGCAAGGGTCCCTGCGACGGGCTCGACCTCTTCGACCCGCCGCTGTCGGGCTGGCGCGACGGCATGGCGGCCGCGGAACGCGAGGCCGCGACCCACGCCTTCAATGGCCTGCAGCGCGCCCAGGCACTCGATTTTGCCGACTGGCTGCCCCATTCGGTGTTGGTGGCGCTCGACCGCTGCCTGATGCATTTCGGGCTCGAGGGCCGCACCCCCCTGCTCGACCGCGCGGTCGCGGGTTTCGGTTTCGCCCTGCCGAACGGCCTCAAGCTCAAGCACCGCCAAGGCAAATACCTGATGCGGCAATGGCTCGCAGACGCCAACCCGGCCGCCAAGCCCTTCGCCAGGAAGCTCGGCTTCACGGTGCCGGTCGGCGAGTGGATCGCGCGCGATGGAGCCACCTTGGGCGAACTCGTGGCCCGAGAGCCCGGCATCGTCGAACTCTGCCGGCCGCGGGCCGTTCGGGAGGTGTTCGCGAGTTCGAACAAGACGCACCGGCTCCTAGCCTGGAGGCTCCTGTTTTTCGCGCTCTGGCACCGCCGGCATGTCCGCGGACTGCAGCCTGAAGGCGGCACCATCGCGTGCCTGGACCGACGCTAAGCGGACTATCGACGAATCCGATGGTTCCCACCCGTATTTTGGGGGTTTTTTGCGGAGGTCCATCGCGGTAAACCAGCGTGGTGCGGTGCACACGCGCCCGTCGAAGCTCATGAGATCGATTATGAAGCAGATCATCACTGCCCTCGCGCTTCTCGCCTCGGCCGCGATCCCGGCGATGGCCGACATCGCCTCCACCGACGTCACGAAGGTCGAGGCCGGCACCTACGTTATCGAGCCCGAGCACACCCGCATCAGCTTCGGCGTGTCGCATATGGGCTTCACGAACTACTACGGGGAGTTCCGCAACGCCTCCGGCACGCTGACGGTCGACCCGAAGAAGCCCGACAGCAGCAGTGTCGACGTGAAAGTGCCGACCGCCAGCGTCATCGTGCCCAACGCCAAGCTCAAGGAAGAGTTGGACAGCCCGGCCTGGCTCGACGCGGCCAAATATCCCGACATCAGCTTCAAATCCACCAAGGTGACGAAGACCGGGACCGATACCGCCAAGGTCGCGGGCGAGTTCACGTTGCATGGCGTGACGAAGCCGCTGACCCTCGACGTCAAGTTCAACGGCGCCGGAACCAATCCGATGGACAAGGCCTTCACGAGCGGCTTCGAAGCCAAAGGCAAGTTCAAGCGCAGCGAGTTCGGTGTGAAAACCCTGGTGCCGGCCGTGAGCGACGAGGTCGACATCATGATTTCGGCCGCGTTCGAGAAGCAGAAGTAAGACCCAGGTGATGGCAAGCCCCGTCGCGGCGGCCGGTCCCGCCCCAGGCCGGACGCGATACACGAGCGTCGCCATCGCGCTGCACTGGGTGATCGCGCTCGGCATCGTGGCCATGCTGGCGATAGGGCTCGCCATGACCCACGTGAAGCTCACGCCATTCACTCAGTTCAAGCTCTACCAATTGCACAAGTCGATCGGCATCACGATTCTGCTGGCCGCGGCGCTTCGGCTGCTCTGGCGCGTCACCCATCGCCCGCCCGCCCTGCCGGACCGCATGCCGGGCTGGGAGAAGGGCGCCGCAGAGGGGACGCACCTGCTGCTTTACGGGCTGATGATCGGCATGCCGTTGGTCGGCTGGGCACTGGTGTCGGCGGCGCCGCTCAACATCCCGACCGTCCTCTACGGCGTGATCCCCTGGCCTCACATCCCCATTTTCGCGCAATGGCACATCAAGGCCCAGGCGGCGCCGGTGCTGGCCCGCATCCATGCCTACGGCGGCTATGCGCTGATCGGGTTTCTGCTGCTGCATGCCGGCGCGGCGCTCCGCCACCATCTCGTGCTGCGCGACGACGTCTTGCGCCGGATGATTCCCGGCCTGCCCTGGTTCGGCAGGGCGCAGACCCGGAGATTGTCATGATCCGACCCCAGGCTGTCGCCGTCGCCGCGGCGGCTCTTTTCGCGGCGCTCGCCTCCGCCACCGCCGCCCGGGCCGCCAGCTGGGCCGTGGACCCTGCGAAGAGCAGGCTCGGCTTCACGGGCCAGCAGACCGGAGCGCCCTTCTCGGGCCGCTTCAAGACATGGTCGGCCTCGATCGACTTCGATCCGGCGAAGCCCGAAGCCGCACATGTGGTGGCGACCGTCGACGTCGCCAGCGCCACCACCGACGACCCGCAGAAGGACGAGGCCATGCCCTCGGCCGACTGGTTCGATACGTCGAGCTTCGCCAAGGCCACGTTCGAGGCCACCGGCTTCACGTGCAAGGGCGGCGACGCCTACGAGACGCGAGGCGCGCTGACCCTGCGTGGCGTCACCAAACCCGCCACCCTGGCGTTCACGCTGACGGTCGCGGGCGACGCGGCCCATGCCGTCGGCAAGGCCAAGCTGGTGCGGACCGATTTCGGGGTCGGCCAGGGTTCGTGGTCGAACGGCGACATGGTGGCGCTCGACGTCGACGTCGAACTCGACCTCGTGGCGACCCGCAAGCCGTAGCGTCGAAACCGGAGCGCGCTCCGGCCTGGCGTGACAGCGGCGCGGATGTATAGGCAGATCGCACTTGGTAGTACCTCCGTGAGACCTTGATGACCGAAGTGGAGCGGGTGAAGTGGACCCCATCCATGGGACCAGCTGAACCGGCTTGCTCATTGGAGATCGACCGCTCCGAAGCCGTTCTGATCATGCAGCCAAAGCCGTCTTCTGCTCCTGCTGCTGTGGTGATGTGGGCAACGCGGCAGCGTTATCCATCATCTCCACAGCCCCCTGGCTCGGGGCCGCCGCCGCCATTCTCCAGTCGCCACTCCAACATGCTCCGCATGCTGGAGCTTCTGGCTCCCTTGCGCCCTCGCGCCAGACCAGCATGGGCGTCCGGTGTCCGAAGGCTTGGTGAAAGCGCTGCTCGTTGGAGAACGAGATCCACGTCTCGACGCAAGCTTCAGGCCGTGACGTAGACGGCGCCCTCCTCGACGGTGACCGGGAACGTGCGGGCCCGCATCGCTTTATCGATCAGTGCCACGCCAGTTCTGATGTCGAACTCCCAGCCGTGCCAAGCACAGCGGATGATCTCGTTTTCACGATGATACAGGAATTCGGCCCGCTCGACCGGAGCCGTGGTTCCGCATTGAAGCCCCTCACAGAGGGGAGCGCCTCGGTGCGGACACACGTTCAGCAGGGCATGAAAGCTGTCCCCGACCCGGAACACGCCAATGGGTAAGCTGCGCACCTTGGTGATGTAAGGGGCACCCGGTTCGATCTCGTCGGCCCGGCAAACGTAGGTTCTTTCGGCCACGCTCAGATCCCGTCACGCAGCATCTGCAGAGGTGAGACGTGGGATGCGCCTGTAAACCTCAAGCGCGTTCAGCCCCATAACCTTGCTCTTCCACGCAGGCGGGATTTGCAATGTATTGGCGTCATCGTAATCCCAATGCGGGTAGTCGGATGCAAACATCAACGTATTCTCTCCGTCCATTGCTTCCAGAATAGACCAAAGATGATGCATGTTGGCTGGCTGCTCCAGAGGTTGCGTGGAGAACCGGATGTTGCGTTTGCAATATTCGGAAGGCAGCATTTTCAGCCACGGCGTCTCCTTGCGAAGCGCCTTGTAATCGGCGTCGAGGCGCCATAGGACGGAAGGTACCCAGGCGACTCCGCATTCGATCACGACGAAGTACAGATCCGGCCATTTTTCGAAGACCCCGTGCGCGATCATGCTCGCCACGTGCGACATCGCCGACATGTGGAGGATCGCATGGGTTTCCCAAAAGAATGTGGTTGGAGCGGGCGCAATCGCGTTCCAGTTCAGGCCACCATGTCCCCCAAGGTGGATGGCGAAGGGTAGCCCGACTTCCGCACAAGCCTCGAACATCGAATGGTAGATGGGGTCTCCGTAAGGTTTCACGGAGCCCTGCGAGGCAAGCACCTGAACCATGCGGGAATGACCGCCGAGTCGCCGGATCTCCTTGGCGGCAAGTTGCGGGTCTTGCGGTGCAACCACGATCGAGCCCACGAACCGGCTATCCTTGGGCAGCCACTGGTCGATCTGGTAGTCGTTGTAGGCCGCGACGAGCGCGCTGGCATAATAGGGATTTGCCAGCGTTGATGCCTCGATGGCTTCGTCGCCGGTCAGTATAGCAACGTCGATCTTGTAGCGATCGAGGTGCTTATCCTGCATGATTAGGTAGTTATCCGCCTCTGTTCGCGGTCGAATGTCCTTGCGGGAGAAATCCTGCGGGTGAAACCATGGCCGGTGAGCGTGCGGGAAAGCGCCGACAGGTCCTGTCTTCTCGCCCTCGGTGAACATCTCCTTCCACAGTCCGGAAAGATAGGGCTCCAATACGGTGGCGCTCGACCAGTAGTTGTGACAATCACAGTCGATTATGAACATAGCCCACGCCCGCGTCATGGCCGATGAAGGCCGACCGTCTCGTGACCGCAGCTTGTCTTTTCGCGGCTCCGCAATCAAGCTTACGAACAGACCGATACGATCGCACATTTCGATTGGAACGAGGGTGCACCTGGATCAAATCGAGACCTTTCTCGACCTCGTGGAATCACGGAACTTCAATCGTACGGCCGACCGCCTGGGGCTCACTCAATCGGCCGTCAGCAGCCGCATCAAGAATCTTGAACTGGCCATTGGATCCGAACTCTTCCAGCGCGGCCGGGGCGGTGCCGAGCCGACCGCGGCAGGTCGCCGGTTCGAGGCCTATGCCAGGGGCATGCTTTCCATCTGGTCCCAGGCGCGGCATGACGTCAGAGCTTTCAATCGCTTTGAGGGGACGTTGCGGATCGCCGCTCAGGTCGGGATGACCCGATCGATGCTACCGGGGTGGGTCGAGACGCTTTGCCAAGTCCTGCCGAAGTCCTCGATCCACGTCGAATCCGATTACTCCAATCAGATGGTAACCGACCTGAGCATGGGCAATCTCGACATCGCCGTGCTCTACGCGCCCCGCTATCTTCCGGAGATTTCCTACGAGCACCTGATGATCGAAGAGTACTGGATGGTGTCGACGACGGCCAAGAACGTTTCCGAGGTCGACCCAAACACGTATATTCGTCCGAGCTACACCGTTTTGCTCGAAAAGCCCCATTCAGAGGTGCTGCCCGACCTAGCCGTGTGCAGGCTCTCCACCGGATCGGAGAGCCTGGCCGAAGCGATGCTCAAGAGGGCGGGCGGCAGTTGCTATTTGAGAAGCGACGATGCCCGCAGGTTCGGGGCGGAAGGCCTTGCATTCGTCGTCCCCGACGCACCGAGGCTCCATCAGCCCGTGCATACGGCCATCGTCGGGCGTCGCAAGCACGAGCCCCTCATCCGGAAGGCACTTCGAGCGCTGCAGCTGACAGTCCTCTCGATGGAACCGTGATCGGAATTTCCGATCGGAACGGCAGTTGGGCCTTGCTGCTATCATGAGCCTCGCATCACCTTGAGTCCCTGTACCACCTTGGGTCCCTATCGCTGGGGACGGCCCGCAAAGGCAACGTCCGGTTTGACGGTGGAGATTTTGGCTTTGGAGCGGCAGGCGGGACGCGGCACATAGCGGAACCTGCGCGGGACCGGACCGGGCTTGACATCGACCCAGCCAACGCCGGCCTCAATTCCCCGAGGCCTCCGCGTTCTTCAGGCTGGCGTCGTCGTAGGGCTCGGCGGTCCTGAAGAAATGGAAGCCGCGGTGCTCGACCTCGTGGGCCGTCTCGGAATCGGCCTCCCAGGGGCCAAGGAGCTTCCAGTCCTTGTGGCCGAGTTCCGTGGGCAGCATGGCGGCCGGCTTCACCACGAGCCGGATATGGGGCTCGTCCTTGTAGACCCAGCATTCGTACATGGCGCTCTCCATTGTCGGCGCAGGAGCCGGACCGCACCGGAGATGCGCCGCCGGCCCGCGACGTCAAGGCCGGCACCCATGGGCCGCCCGCCCGCGTTGAGCCGATGGACAGCGAGGGACCACATGGAACAGCAGCGTCGGGGCAGCGAAGGCAACACCGTCTCGCAATTGAAGGACGACATCGATTCGGGCCGTACCGGCGACAAGAACGTGACGGCCGATCCCGGCCTGTCGCCGCTCGGTACCGACGACGAGGCCGCCGGCAGGCCGGCCTCGCCCGAGCGCGTCGCCCTGGCGCGCGAGGAGGAAAAAAAGATCGGCCGTCTCGCCACGGCGGCCGACAAGCCGAGGTCCAACGCCCCGATCATGGTTCTGATCGGCTCCATCCTGGTGATCGCGGCCGTCGTGGTGCTGGCCTTCTACCTCGCGAAGTGATCGTCGACGGCGACCGACCGGGGCTCCGGCATGAGTGCATGAAAGGCCGCGTCTCTTTCGCTGCCTCGGGTCAGCGGGAGCGTGGCGACGGCCACCATCGGTTCCGCTTTCCATAGAGAAATCGATGGTGCTCAGGGTCCCGCCGTCGGCAGGTCTGCACGATTTGCCTAGCCTATGGAGAGGACGACTTTGCCGCGCGCCCGGCCGGATCCCTGGTGCTGGAACGCGTCGCTCAGCTCCTCCAGCGGAACCTTGCGGTCCACCAGAACCTTGAGCGTGTCCGCATCGAGCAATCCGAGAAGCAGCCCGAGACGGCTGCCGTCCGACTGGTGGAACACGAAGGTCGCCGTGACATCGTGGGCCTTGGCGAGCGCTCCGTCGGGCGGGGAAGCCGTCGCAACCAGGGTGCCGCCCGCCCGCAGCACGCCGAACGAGCGCTGCTGGGTCTCCCCGCCGATGGTGTCGAGCACGACATCGACGTCGGACAGATTCTGCGCGAAGTTCTCCGAACGGTAGTCGATCACCTGATCGGCGCCGAGCTGGCGGGCCAGCTCGATACCGGTGCCCGAGGCCGTGGCCACCACCCTGGCGCCCGCGATACGGGCGAGCTGGATCGCGAAGCTGCCGACCCCGCCGGCGCCGGCATGCACGAGGACGGTCTCGCCGCGCTTCAGCTTGGCGATCTCGAACAAAGCCTGCCAAGCGGTGCCGGCCGCAGTCGGGACGCCGGCCGCGTCCTCGAGCGAGACCGTCGTCGGAGCGGCCGCCACATCGGCGGCCGGAACGACCGCGAAGTCGGCCAGAGCGCCGCCGCGCGTCGGATCGAGCCGGGCCACCACCTTGTCGCCCTGATGCCAGCGCGCCGCCAGCGGTCCGGCCCGCTCCACCGTGCCGGCGAGGTCCGTCCCGAGCGTGTAGGGGAACGCCAGGGGGAAGAAGTCCCGCATGGCGCCGCTGTGCAGCTTCACGTCGAGAGGATTGAGGCTCGCCGCTCGCACGCGCACAAGCACCTCGTCGGGCCCGATCTCCAGGGGCTGCACGTCGTCGAGGACGGGTGCGGCGCCATAGTCGTGGATGCGTGCCGCTCTCATCGCACGGCCTCCCCCTGCACCGGCCACGCGCCGACCTGGGAGAGCCAGCCGAACCAGTCTTCGAGATGCCAGGTGTGGGTGAGCCGTCCATTCTCAATGGCGTGGAACTCGTGGATCGGCATACGGAACGCCTTGTTGGTCGGCGCGACCCCGAACCAGGCACCCCTGTGGATCCCCGCGATTTCGGCGCGCACCGCGGCACGGCCAGGCGCGCCGATGATCTCGTGGATCGTGATCTCGAGATCCGGGAACGCCGCCACAAAGCCCTGGATCAGCGGCTTCATGCCCTCCCGGCCAGGCTCCTGATGCGGGGCGAGCGGAATGTCCTGCCAATCGGGCGTGACCGCCTGGTCGAGGAGCTCCGGCTTGCCTTCGCTGAACGCTCGGTAGAGCGTCTCGACGGCACGGTGCTCTTCGTCGGTCAGCCCGGTGCTCCTCGCCGCACTTGCAGTGCTGCTCATGATCGTCGTCCTTTTCTGTCCCGGTTGGAACCGTCCAGACTGGATAAGCCCTCCGTGTTCATGGTTGAAATCGATTGATGGTATGTGCGATCATCCACGGCATGGATTTACATGGGATCGACCTCAACCTGCTGGTCGCTTTCGACGCCCTCATGGCGGAGCGCAGCGTGACGAGGGCGGGGACGCGCATCGGCCGCACGCAGCCTGCGATGAGCGCGGCGCTGTCGCGCCTCAGAACGCTGCTTCGGGACGAGTTGTTCGTGCGCGGACCCGCGGGGCTACAGCCGACGCCGCGTGCGCTCGACCTCGCCGAACCTCTCGGCCGGGCGCTCGCCGACATCCAGCGCACGCTCGCCTTCACGCAGGCGTTCGATCCACGATCGTCGGGCGTGACCTTCAACCTCGGCCTCTCGGAACATCCGACATTCGTGCTGCTGCCGCGCCTCGTCGAACGCCTCCGGCAGATCGCGCCCGCCATCACCTTGCGGGTCCGCAGTTTCACGGCGCGCGACGATGCGGTGACGATGCTGGACGCGGGCGACGTCGATCTGGCGATCGGCGTTCCGCCGACCACCACGACGGGACGCATCCTGACCCACTCCCTCTTCGAGGAACGGTTCGTCTGCATCGTGAGACGGGGCCACGCGTTGGCGGACGCGCCAGTGGACCTCAAGACCTTTCTGGGCTTCTCGCACCTGCTGGTGTCTCCCGAGAACGACCGCTTCGGGCTCGTCGATGCGGCCCTGGCCAAGCAGGGATTGAAACGGCGCCTCGCGCTCACGCTGCCTCAGATGTATGCGGCGCCGATGCTGATCGCGCGATCCGACATGATCGCGACCGTGATGGGCGGAGTGGTTTTGGCGTCGGGCCATGCGGACGAGCTCTGCGTGTTCGACCCGCCGCTCGCCCTCGACCCGGTGCCGTTCGTCATGTCCTGGCACCGCCGCAACGACGTCCATCCGGCGCAACGCTGGTTCCGGGACTGCATCGCGTCCTTGCCGGCCGGCCTCGGGGCGATTCCAGCGACGTTTCCGGCGCGAAGATCGGGGCCCATGGTCTCGCATCGTGCAAGACCATGGCGGGCGGTCGAGCCAAGCCTCCCGCGACGTCGATGGGGCAGCATGCGTCCGAGAACGCCATCTCGCCCGACGTAGGGATGCAACCGTCCGTGGACTGGAATGGTGCTGCCAGAGAGGATTGAACTCTCGACCTCTCCATTACCAATGGAGTGCTCTACCACTGAGCTACGGCAGCGAAGGGGTTGAGCGGCGCTAGGCGTCCCCCGGCAACGCCGACACGGCGCCACCTGTGGCTGGGCGTGATGTGCCACAGCGGGTCCCGCGACGCAAGCCCGGGCGCCATCGGACGGACCGACGCTCCCGGGCAAACCGTCACGCGTCCTTGAAGGGCTGCCGCGACGGCCCAAGTCGACGAAGCGGGCGCTTCGACTCGCGTGCCCGGTGCATCCGCGCTACTAGAACGTTCCAAGAACAGAGTTCCTGCCGATGGCACGCCTGGATATCCGATCGAAGCTGGCCGTGCTGGCCGATGCCGCCAAATACGACGCCTCCTGCGCGTCGTCGGGCGCCAAGCCCCGCCGGGATCCCGTGAAGGCGGGCGGCATCGGGTCGATCACGGGCGACGGGATCTGCCATTCCTACGCGCCCGACGGCCGCTGCATCTCGCTGCTGAAGCTGCTGCTCACGAACCATTGCATCTATGACTGCCTCTACTGCGTGAACCGGGTGTCGAGCGACGTGCAGCGGGCGCGTTTCACGCCCGAGGAGGTCGTGCAGCTGACGCTCGATTTCTACCGCCGCAACTACATCGAGGGGCTGTTCCTGTCGTCGGGGATCATCAGGTCGCCCGACTATACGATGGAACAATTGGTGCGCGTCGCCCAGCTGCTGCGCGAGCAGCACGGCTTCCGCGGCTACATCCACCTGAAGACGATTCCCGACGCCGACCCGAACCTCATCGAGCAGGCCGGCCGCTTCGCCGACCGGCTGTCGATCAACGTCGAGCTGCCGCAGGACAAGTCGCTCGCGAAGCTGGCGCCTCAGAAGCAGGCCGGCACCATCCGCAAAGCCATGGGCGGCCTGCGGTTGCGGCTGGAGGAGGCCGAGGACGAACGCCGCCGCTCGCGCCGCGCTCCCGCCTTTGCGCCGGCCGGCCAGAGCACCCAGATGATCGTCGGGGCCGACGGCGAGCGCGATAGCGATATCCTCCAGTCGAGCGCCAGCCTTTATGCGAGTTACAAGCTCAAGCGCGTCTATTATTCGGCCTATAGCCCCATCCCGGGGTCCAGCCAGTCGCTCCCGGCCAAGAAGCCGCCGTTGATGCGCGAGCATCGCCTCTACCAGGCCGACTGGCTATACCGCTTCTACGGCTTCGCCATGGACGAGGTGTTGGGCGCGACCGAGGACGGCATGCTCGACCTCGCGCTCGACCCCAAGCTCGCCTGGGCGCTGCGCAACCGTCAGCGCTTCCCCATCGACGTCAATACGGCGTCGCGCGAGGAGCTGCTGCGCATCCCCGGCCTCGGCGTCCGCAGCGTCGACCGCGTGCTCAGCATCCGCCGCCTCACGGCCATCCGGCTCGACGACCTTACCAAGCTGACGCGTTCGGCCAAGACCCTGCGGGCCTTTGTCACCGCGCTAGACTGGACGCCAGGTACGACGCTCGACGGCGCGCATCTCGCCAAGGCGGTGGCGCGGCCGGCCGCGCAATTGAACCTGTTCTGATGCGCGAGGTCGTGCTCCGGGCGCCCGACGACTGCGAGGGCTGGCGCACGGCCGCCCGCAGGCTGGCCGAGACCGGCGTGCCCCCGGCCGAGGTGGTGTGGCGGGCCGATGGCACGGCGCCGGACCTCTTCGTGGCGCCCGAGGCGCAGGGGCGGGAGGTCCCGGCGGGCGGCGCGCCGCCGCGGGCGCTGCGGGTGCCGCGCCGCTTCGTCGAGCTCTCCGAACTCGTATGCTGCCACAAGGACCCCGAGCGCTTCGCCTTCCTCTACCGCATGCTGTGCCGCCTCCAGGAGGAGCCGCGGCTGCTCGACATCACGACCGACGACGACGTCTTCCGGATCGAGCACATGGCGAAGGCGGTCCGGCGCGACCGGCACAAGATGACGGCCTTCGTGCGGTTCAAGGAGGTGAGCGTCGAGGGCGCACTGCCGAGCTACCTCGCCTGGTTCGAGCCCGAGCACCATATCCTGGCTCTCACGGCGCCTTTTTTCGTCGAGCGCTTCAAGGCCATGCTCTGGACCATCGTGACGCCGGAGGCCCGGGCCTCGTGGGACGGCGCGGCGCTGCACCTCGGGCCTGGCGGCTCGCGCGACGACGTCCCGGCCGAGGACGCGACCGAAGAGGACTGGCGCACCTATTACGTCAACATCTTCAACCCGGCCCGGCTGAAGGTCGAGGCGATGAAACGCGAGATGCCGGTCAGATATTGGAAGAACCTGCCGGAAGCCTCGCTCATCGCTCCCCTGATCAGATCCGCCCGCAACAGCGAGGCCACCATGGTCGCCACCCCCCAGACACGCGTGCCGAAGCGCGCCTCCACGATCGTGGCCCGCACCGAGGAGAGGCGAGCCGAGCGCGAGACGGTGCCTTCACCGGCGGCTGGCGGCAACGGCCTGGAAGTCCTGCGCCGCGAGGCGCTCGCCTGTACCCGCTGCGATCTCTACCAGTTCGCGACCCAGACGGTGTTCGGCGAGGGGCTGCCGACGGCAGACCTGGTGTTCGTGGGCGAGCAACCGGGCGACCGCGAGGATCTGTCGGGCAAGCCCTTCATCGGCCCGGCCGGCGCCATGTTCGACCGCGCGCTCGGCGAGGCCGGCATCGATCGCAAGCGCGCCTATGTCACGAATGCGGTGAAGCATTTCAAATTCGAGCCGCGCGGCAAGAAGCGCATCCACAAGAAGCCCGGCATCGGCGAGATCAACGCCTGTCACTACTGGCTGGAGGAGGAACTGAAGATCCTCCAGCCCAGGCTGACGATCGCGCTCGGGGCTTCCGCGATCCGGTCGCTCACGGGGCAGAGCGCCTCCGTTCTGTCGGTGCGCGGCACGGTGCTGTCGTCGCGAATGGCGGGTCCCGTCTTCGTGACCGTGCACCCGTCGTTCCTGCTGCGACTACCCGACGAGGAGTCCCAGCGCCGCGAATACGGCCGCTTCGTCGACGACCTGCGGGCCGCCAAGGCTATCGCGGCATCGGCTGACGCCGGTGCGTGACGGCCTCGGCGTGCTCGTCGACCCGGGCCTCCCCCGATCGAGCGACGCATGACCTGTCCACGCGCCCTGCCCCGGACCCGGGCGTGACGATGCGGCCCTATTCGGCCGCGATCGCGGCGTAGCGCGACGCGGTCGGAAGTCCAAGGGTCCGCCACACGTCGCAGAGCGCGTCGGTCAGGTCCGCGATCTGGGCCTTGTCGTGGTACGGGGTCGGAGTGATGCGGAGCCGTTCGGTACCGCGCGCCACCGTCGGGTAGTTGATCGGCTGGATGTAGATGCGGTGCTGCTCCAGCAGCGTGTCGCTCGCCGCCTTGCAGAGTTCGGCGTCACCCACGAAGACCGGAACGATGTGGGACCGGTTCTCCATCACGGGGATCCCGGCCGCCGCCAGGGACGCCTTGGTCTCGGCAACGCGCGCCTGATGGCGGGCGCGCTCCCCGCCCGACGCCTTCAGGTGCCTGACCGCCGCCGTGGCGGCGGCCGCCACGGCGGGCGGCAGAGCCGTGGTGAAGATGAAGGATGGGGCGTAGCTGCGCACGACGTCGACCACGGCCTCGTCGGCCGCGATATAGCCGCCGAGCGTGCCGAACCCCTTGGCAAGCGTGCCCTCGATGACGTCGACCTCGGACATGACGCCGTCACGCTCGGCGATGCCGCCGCCGCGACGACCGTAGAGGCCGACCGCATGGACTTCGTCGCAATAGGTCATGGCATTGAAGCGACGGGCGAGCGCCGTGATGCGCCCGATCGGGGCGATGTCGCCATCCATCGAATACAGGCTCTCGAACACGATGATCTTGGCGCGTTCGGACCCTGCCGCCTGCAGCAGGCTCTCGAGGTGGGCAAGGTCATTGTGACGGAACAATTGCTTGTCGCAGCCGGACCGGCGGATGCCCTCGATCATGGAATTGTGGTTCCAAGCGTCCGACAGGATCAGCGCGTCCGGCAGCAGGCTCGCGATCGTCGAGATGGACGCGAGATTGGCAATCCAGCCGGAGGTGAAGGCCAGAGCCGCGGATTTTCCATGGAGGTCGGCCAGTTCGGCCTCGAGTTCCACGACAGGGTGGCTGTTGCCGGAAATGTTACGCGTCCCGCCCGCTCCGGCGCCGTAGCGTTCCGCCGCATCCCGCATCGCGGCGATCACGGCAGGGTGCTGCCCCATACCGAGGTAGTCGTTCGAGCACCAGACCACGACCTCGCGCTGGGTCCCGCCGTGATGCCAAATCGCATGAGGGAAGCGTGACGCGTCACGCTCCAGATCGGCGAAAACGCGATAGCGCCGCTCTTCCCGCAGACGCGTCAGCGCGTCGTCGAAGACACGACCATACTGCATCGCAACCCTCGCGAAGCCTAGAAGCCGCTTCCGTTTGCGAAGCGCTTTCTGCCGTCCTCGGCTTCATAGGACCATGCCGATCCGGAGACCGTGGGTCCTGCGTCACCCGGGACAGCGCGACCTCTAGCTCATGAACCCACGCCAGGGAACACCCTTGCACCATGACCCTTGGTGCCGAACTGACGCGCGAGCCCATCAACGCGGAAATGCCGGCCTCAGCAGAGGCCGGCATTTCAAGCATAAGACCTACGAGGTCTTGGGTCGTCCGATCAGAGACCCGGGGCGCCACCGAGGGTGGCGCCGACGATTCGCAGAGGGGTCTGGGCGACCGTACCGATGGCCCGGATGGGCTCGCCGATCAACACCAAGGGCGAGATGGTCGGATCGCCATTGGCGACGACGTAGATCGGACCCGAGTGATCGACCGGAACAGCCTGTCCCCAACCTTCGTCGATCTCGGCAGCCTTGGCACCGGCGCCCACATAGCGGACCGCGGTCACGCCGCCCTTGCGGGGTCCCTGAGCCGGGAAGATGCCGCCGAGGATGTTGAACGGAAGGCCGACGACGGTATTGGCGGCGCCGAACACCCCACCGATCGGGTTGAGGACGGGAGCCGCGGCCGGAGCCGCAGCAGCCTCGACCGGAGCGGCGCGGTTGCGACGGACCGTCAGCGGACGCGTGCCCCGTGTCGAGTGAGGCTTCTGGGCGAGCGTATTGGGTTGACCGCCATCCGGGCCGTTGGTGAGTTGCGCCTGGGCCGAGGCGGGCGCGCTCGCCGCCATGGAGAGCGCAAGAGCGAGTGAAACCGCCACTGGGGCCAGCGCAGCCTTGCCGATCAAAGTCTTCATGTGTGATGTCTCCTGCTGTAGGTGCTTGTTCTCAGTGGTTCGCGCGTCGTTTCGTTCGCCTTGCCCTCGCCCGAAACGTCGAGCCGTCAATCTCACGCTCGCATCTCGTCGAAACGTGCAGCCAAGCTTTTGGTTGCACCCTCGCGCTGGGTTGCCCGATTATCGCCGTCTTTGACTCTTTCAAGATCGGCGGAGTGCCGCTCCGCCGCGCTCGCCTTCTTCGAATACCTCGCCGCGGGGTCGGACAGACACGCGCTACTGGAAGCCGAAGCCCTTCTGGAACGGCGATTCCATTCTTTCAACACAAGTGCGAATGGTCAAGGCATAGCTGTTCTAGGCGGTGAACGAACGGCGCTGCCGCAACAAACAGCCGAGCTCTGTGGCATTTCGGTCGCGGCGTGATCGGTGCCGCGAGGCTGGAAGAGGCGCGCCGTCAGACCACGACCGTGATGGTCTCGGCGGCCCGGGTCAGGCCCGTGTAAAGCCAACGGGCCCCGTGTTCGCGGAACGCGAAGCTTTCGTCGAATAGCACGACATCGTCCCACTGCGAGCCTTGCGCCTTGTGCACCGTGAGGGCGTAGCCGAAGTCGAACTGGTCGGAGTCACGCCGGGCCGCGAAGGGCAATTCCTCCTCGCGTCCTTCGAAGAAGGCGGGCAGGATGCCGACCCGCACCGGCTTGCGTTTGGAATCCTCCTCCGGCTTCACGCTAAGTGCGATCTTGGCGCCGCGGTTCGCGTGCACCGCATCGACGATCCAGGTGCCGCCATTGAGCAGGCCCTTCTTCTTGTCGTTGCGTAGGCAGACGAGCTTCTCGCCAACGTCGGGCCGCTCGCCCCCGTGCCCGAGCAGCGTCCGCATGCGGCCGTTATAGGCGCGACGCGTCTTGTTGATGCCGACCAGCACCTGGTCGGATTGCATCACGGCGGTGCTGTCGATCTCGCTCCGACGGATTACGCGGCTGTTGCCGTAGGTGCCGAGCGACAATCGCCCGCCTTCGCGCACCGTCATGGACAGGCGGATGATGGGGTTGCCGGCCGCCTGTCGATGCACCTCGGTCAGCATGATATCGGGCTCGGCATCGGTAAAGAAACCACCACCTTTCACGGGCGGCAGCTGGGCCGAGTCGCCCAGCACCAGCACGGGCTTGCCGAAGCTCAGGAGGTCGCGGCCCAGTTCCTCGTCCACCATCGAGCATTCGTCGATGATGATGAGGTCGGCGTCGTTGGCCGCGGCCTTCCTATTGAGCACGAAGGACGGCGTCGCGTCCTCCTCCTCGCCCTGAGTCCGGTAGATCATGGAATGGATCGTCGAGGCGCCGCGGCAGCCCTTCGACTTGAGCACCAGGGCAGCTTTGCCCGTGAAGGCCCCGAACGCCACCTCGCCGTCCGCATCGTCGGCGATCTGCTTGGCGAGCGTGGTCTTGCCGGTTCCGGCATAGCCGAACAGGCGGAACACCTGGGGCTCGCCGTGGCGCAGCCAGGCCGCAACCGCCTTCAGAGCCGCATCCTGCTGGGGTGACCAGGCCATCGGCGCCGGTCAGTTCAGCCCGCGCTGGGCCAGGAGCGTGTCGACGCTCGGCATCCGGCCGCGGAACGCCATATAGGCCTCCTCGGGCGGGTGGAGGTTGCCGGCAGCCAGCACGTTGGCGCGAAGGCGTTCCGCCGTGTCGGGATCGAAGACGCCCGCCTCCTCGAAGGCCCCGAAGCCATCGGCGTCCAGCATCTCGGACCAGAGATACGAATAGTATCCGGCCGAATAGCCGTCCCCCGCGAAGACATGCGCGAAATGCGGCGTGCGATGGCGCATCGTGATGGCTTCGGGCATGCCGATCGCGTCCAGCGTGGAGCTCTCGACGACGGCCGGGTCGACGCCGCTTGCGGCCTCCTCGGCCGTCAGCGAATGGAACGCCATGTCGACCAGGGCGGAGGCGCAATATTCGACCGTCGAGAACCCTTGCGCGAAATTGCGCGCCGCCGTCATGCGGTCCAGGAGCGCCTCCGGCATGGGCTCGCGCGTCTCGTGGTGCAGCGCGAAGCGCTTCAGCACCTCGGGCCGTAGCAGCCAGTGCTCGTAGAGCTGCGACGGGAACTCGACGAAGTCGCGCGGCACGCCCGTGCCGGCGATCGACGGGTAGGTGACGTCGGTCAGCATGGAATGCAGCGCGTGGCCGAACTCATGGAACAACGTGCGGGCGTCGTCGGGGCTGAGCAGCGTCGGCTCGCCCTCGCGACCCTTGGCGAAGTTCATGACATTGACCACGATGGGCCGCTGGCCGCCGCCGAGATTGTGCTGGCCGCGGAACCCGCTGTTCCAGGCGCCGGAGCGCTTGGAGGGGCGCGCGAAATAATCGGCCAGGAACAGCGCCATGTGGCGCCCATCGCGGTCCTTGACCTCGTAGGCCTTGACGTCCTGGTGGTAAACCGGGACGTCGCCGCGCGGCGTGAAGATCAGGCCGAAAAGCCTGGTGGCCGTGTCGAACGCCGCATTCGCGATGTTGTCGAGCACGAGGTAGCCCTTGATTTCGCTTTCGTCGAAATCGTAGTCGCGGCGCCGCACCTTCTCGGCATAGTAGCACCAGTCGTGAGGCGCGAGCGCGAAATTATGCCCCTCCTGGCGCACGATCCCGCCGAGCGCCTCCTCGTCCTTGGCGGCCTTGGCGCGCGCCCGTTCCCAGACCCGGTCGAGCAGGCCGCGCACTGCCTGGGGCGTCTTGGCCATCGTGTCGTCGAGCTTGTAATGGGCATAGGTGCGGAAGCCGAGCAGACCCGCGCGCTCGGCCCGGAGCCGCACCATCTCGGCCACGATCGGCCGGTTGTCGTGCTGGCCTTCGTGCTCGCCGCGGGTCGAGAACGCCGCAAAGGCCTTCTCGCGCAGGTCGCGGCGCGACGAGAAGCGCAGGAAGGGCTCGATCAGCGAGCGGCCGAGCGTGATGGCGTGGCGGCCCAGCAGGCCGCGCTCGGACGCGGCCTGAGCCGCAGCATCCCGCAAGGCCGGCGGCAGGCCCGCGAGGTCGTCCTCGCCGTCGAGGACCAAGAGGAAGTCCTTCTCGTCGTGCAGGACGTTCTGCCCGAAGCTCGTGCCGAGCCCGGCCAGACGCTCCGCGATCGCCGCGAGCCGCGCGCGGTCCGTGTCGCCGAGGCGCGCGCCGCCCCGCACGAAGCCGCGATGGGTGAGGTCGAGCACGCGGCGCTGCTCGTCGGTCAACGACAGGGCGCCGCGCCGCTCGAACAGGGCGTCGAGGCGGGCGAAGAGCTTGGGGTCGAGCGCGATGCGCTGCCAATGCCGCGCCAGCACGGGCGACATGTTGCGTTCGATCTCCTGAAGGCTGTCGTTGGTGTCGGCGCCGGCGAGGTTCCAGAACACGCCGCCGACGCGGCGCAGGCTCCGGCCCGCCGCCTCCAAGGCGACGACCACGTTGCCGAACCCGGGCTCGGCCATCTCGTCCGCGATGCTGGCGATCTCGGCGTCGTGTTCGGCGATGGCCCGCTCGAAAGCCGGCCCGAAATGCTCCGGCATGATGGCGCCGAAAGGCGGTGCCGCGAACGGCGTGTTCCAGGTCTCGAAGAAGGGGTTGCCCGACATCTCAGAATGCTTTCGTCGTGGTCCGCAGGCCGCTGGAGCGGGACTGGACGGTCGCTCGCTGGATAAGGCCTCCGGGCGGCGTGCTCAAGCGACTTGCCGCGTTCCGGGCTTGGCCCCGGCTGGGCCGGGGCGATAGGGTCCCTCAGGAACGAGTGCCGCATCGATGCGCCGTGGGCACGTCCCGAGCTACCAGCCCCGCAGCAATGGTCCTCGCGGGCGCTTGAGGTGGGGTCGGGGTCGCGCGGAAGAGACGCCAAGTCATGGAAACCGAGATCAAGCTCCTGTTGCCCGCGGAATCCCGATTGTCCGTCGAAGCCCATCCGCTGCTGGCCGCCTGCGAGCCCGCGCAGGCCCGCAATCTGTCGACCTATTACGACACGCCGGACTTCGCGCTCCGGAAGCGCGGCGTCGTCCTGCGGATCCGCACCGTGGCGGAACGTCACGTGCAGACCGTGAAATGGTGCGACGCGGCGGCGGGTTTCGCATCGCGTGGAGAGGCCGAATGGGCGATCGGCTCCGACGGTCTCGACCTCGACGCACTGGCGCGGCACGAGGAGGCCATGCGGCACGTCCCTGCCGACCTCGACCGCCTTGCCCCGGTCTTCGTGACGGACATCACCCGAACGACGCGCCAGCTCACGCTCGATCGCCACACTGCCGTCGAAGCCGCCCTCGACGAAGGGGAAGCGCGGGCCGGCGATCGCCGCCAACCCATCCGCGAACTGGAACTGGAGCTGAAGGGAGGTCCTGCGGGACCGATGTTCCGCCTGGCCGCAGACCTCGCGCGCTTCGCCCAGCTCCGGTTCGGCCCCGATTCGAAATCCGATCGTGGCTACGCCCTGCTCGCCCACGCGCCGCCGCCTGCTCCCCGCCGGTCGGAACCCGCCATCGGCGACGATGCCACGCTGGGCGCCGCCGTGCCGCTCCTGCTCGGGGCCGGCTGCCGGGACTTGGCATCCGACCTGACCGGCGCCGCCCGGGGCGACGTAGAAGGTGTCCACCGCCTGCGAGCCGCGATCCGAAGGTTGCGGACGCTGCTGGCGCTGTTCGCCCCCCACCTCGACGCCGAAGCTGCCGCGGGTTTCGAAAGCCAGTTGCGGGAACTCGGCCGGGTGCTGGGCAACGGGCGCGACTGGGACGTGTTCCTCACGGAAACGCTCGCCGAGGCCGAGGCCGAGGCCGCTGTCGGCGTCGGGGCGCTCGCGCCCTTGCGGCGCGCTGCGGCCGAACGAGACCGCAAGGCTCATGCCGCGATCGCGGCCGCGGTGGAGGGTCCGCTGCCGACCGAACTGCTTCTCGGCCTCTCGCTGTGGACCGCCGACCCGGGATGGAGGCGCGGCGCAGCCGAACCGGGCGACGCCGACCATGTGGACACACCCCTGCGCGCCCTGCTGCCGAAGCTTCTCGACCGGCTCGAACGCAAGGCCATGCGGCGCGGCCGCCATCTCGGGTCGCTCGGCACGGACCAGTTGCACGATCTGCGCAAGGCGCTGAAGAAGCTCCGCTACGCCTGCGAGGCCGTGTCGCCGCTGTTCAAACCGAAACCCGTGTCGCGCTACCTGGGCCACGTCAGGCATGTGCTGGGCGAATTGGGCCGCATCAACGACGCCGCCGTCACGGCGGCGCTCGTCGAAGCCATGGACGGCAGGACGGAGTTCGCCGCCGCCGCATCGGATCTGCTGCGCTGGTCCCACGCCCGCCGCCGGACGGGCGAGCGGCACCTGCGACGCCGGTGGCGCAAGCTGCGGCACGCAGACCCGTTCTGGTCCTAATCCGTCTGGTGCGCCGCGACACCCCTGCGTCGGGCGACCGCGGTCCGTCGCGTGTGGTCGGGGAGGAGATCGCCGCCCGGCAGCGACGATCGAACGCGCGCCGGCTTTCCGCGCACTGTCCTCCGCCTGCATCAGCAGATCCGCATTTGCGGCCGCAGGCCCCCCGCCGCATTGCCGACGGCCGGCCGGCCGACTAGCTTCCGATCGCAGCGCTGCACGTGGCATCGATGCGGCAGCCTGCCATGTGGTCGCGCGGTTGGAAGCTGCTCACGAGAAGCCGAGTCGGCCGGCCGTCCAAGAGGCGGAGGGTCGCACATTCGGAGCAGGTTGCGGAGTAGAAATGTCTGATTACAAACTTCACTACTTCCCGGAGTCAGGGAACAGCTACAAATTAGCTCTCATGCTGACGTTGTGCGAACAAACCTTCGAGCCGATCTGGACTGATTTCGGAAGCGGAATAACCCGGACAGAAGAATGGCGACAAAACGTCAACGCCATGGGCGAAATACCGGTATTGATAGAAGATGGATTGACACTCACGCAGACTGCCCCAGTGCTTCTACGCTTGGCGCATAAATTCGGACGGTTTCAGGGTTCAACCGAGAGCGAGAGCTTCGAGATCCTACGCTGGCTGTTCTGGGATAACCAGAAGCTCAGCGGCTTCATGGCAGCTTACCGTTACAGACGTGCATTTCTCGATAACTCTGATCCGCATGTCTTAGCGTTTATGAAGGGTCGTATCGACGACTTCCTCCAGATCCTTGAGTCGAGACTCAGCCGATCGGAATTTGTTGCAGGCGATAAACCAACGATTGCGGATTTATCCATGACCGGTTACCTGAATTTTCCGCCGAATGAGAGCGGATTTTACTTTGAAGACACTCATCCGGCTATCCACGCTTGGCTCCGGCGAATTGCGGCTCTGCCGGGCTGGGTCGCCCCTTATGACATTCTGCCGGGGAAACGATTGCGCTGCTACGCTTGAGCGCCGATGGCGGCCTGCTTCGGACCGACCCACGATGCTGGGCAGTTTGACCTGACCGCCTCGGCCTCACGAACAGCACGATCGGTGGATCCACCGGGCACGCGACAGGGAATCGCGCAAGAACCGAGCGTCCCGGTCCCGAGGCGGGACGGGCGCCCCGGTCTCGTCACGAAAGCTTTGTCGAGCGCCTCGGCCTCGTCGACCCGAATTCCACGTCCGGCTACAACATGCCGCTGTTCACGCTGAACAAGATGGGCATCGACCCCGACGCATTCTTCTCCAGCGTGCTGGTCACCGGCAGTCATGAGAATGCCGTGATCGCGCTCTCGGGCGGGCAGGTCCAGGCGGCGGCGAACTGGTGGAACGCGCCCGGCGATTCCAACCTGACCCGCATGCTCAACAGGGGCATGCTGAAGAGCAGCGACGGCACGCCGATGAAGGAGGACGATTTCCGCATCGTCCCGAAGTCCGACCTGATCATCAACTCGCCGACCGCCTATCTCGACGTGTTGCCGGACGACATGAAGGCCGCCATTCGGCAAGCCTTCTTCGACGCGCCCACCAAGGCGCCGGAGGCCTTTGCCAAGCTCAGCGACGGCAAGAACAAGCCCTGGGCCCCGATCGCCAGTGCCGATTACGACGACACGATCAAGCTGATCAAGTTCGTCGACAACTTGAAGAAGAAGAAGTCCTGATCGCCTGACGTCGCCTCGGCGCGGCGGTCCGGAATGGCCGAACGCGATGCCCTCGCCCCATTCGTGGCACCGTCCGCGGTGGTCGTCCTGCCGGACGACCATCTCAGGGCGCTCGGCGCCGCTTACGCCCGGGTGGGGGCCGGCCGCCGCAGCCGGCTGCTGGCCGGCTTGGCGGTCCTGCTCGTGGCAGTTGCGATCTCGTCCCGTGTGTCCGAGATCGACCCGGTCACGGTCTGGCACAAGATCGGCGGCCTCACGAGCTACCTCGGCACCCCATCCTGCTGCTCGACGAGCCGACGGCTTCGCTCGACGGCGCCAACCGGGCCGCCGTGATATTGCTGATCCGGCAGAAGAAGCGGGACGGCGTTGCGCTGCTCGGGATTTTCCACGACGAGGACATGCGGGACCAGGTCGCCGACCGCCTCATCGACGTCGCTCCGTTCGACGCCGCTGCAGCCTGAAAGGGAGCCGATGGCCGAACCTGCATTCGTGATCGAGAACGCCCACGTGGTCCTGGCGGATCGCGTCGGCCACGGCTGGGTGGCGGTCGAGGACGGGTGCATCCGCGAGATCGGCGACGGGCGGGCGCCCGAGCGCGGGGTCGATTGCGGCGGCGACTACCTCGTGCCGGGCCTCGTGGAACTCCACACCGATCACCTGGAGCCTCATGCGATGCCGCGCCCCGGCGTCCACTGGGACCCGGAAGCCGCCGTGCTGGCTTACGACCGGCAGATCATCGGGTCGGGCATCACCACGGTGTTCGACTCGCTGCGGGTCGGCATGTCGACCGACGAGGATGCGACCGCCGACAAGTTCGGCGCCCTGGCCGACGCCATCGCGGCCATGCGGAGCCGCGGCCTTCTCTGCGCCGACCACCTCACGCACCTGCGCTGCGAGGTGGCGACTCCCGATGTCGTCACAGGTGCCGCGGCCTTCCTGGCTGAACGGCCCGCCCATCTCATGTCGCTGATGGACCACACGCCCGGTCAGCGCCAGTTCCGCGACCTCGACAAGATGCGGCTCTATTACGGGCGCCATCACGGCTTCAAGGAGGACTCCGCCTTTTCGGCTTTCTTGGACCAACGCCGCGCCATGCACGCCGAATATGCGCATCGGCATCGCCGCGGCCTCGTCGCCCTGGCGCATCGCCACGGCGCCGCCCTGGCGAGCCACGACGATGCCACGCCCGAACACGTGGCCGAGGCCCTGGCCGACCGCGTCGCCATCGCCGAGTTCCCGACCACCGCGGAGGCCGCAGCGGCCTCGCATGCGGCCGGCATCAAGGTCCTTATGGGGGCGCCCAACCTGGTCCGCGGCGGCTCGCATTCGGGCAATGTCGCGGCTGCCGACCTCGCGGCCTCGGGCACGCTCGACATCCTGTCCTCGGACTACGTTCCGTCGAGCCTCATGATGGCGGCCTTCGACCTGCCGGAGCGCGTGCCCTCCTTCACCCTGGCCCATGCCGTACGCCTGGTCACCAAGCATCCTGCCGAGGCGACGGGCCTCGACGACCGCGGCGAGATCGCACCCGGCAAGCGGGCCGACCTCGTACAGGTGCGAGCGCGCGGCCACGCGCCCGCCACCATGAAGGTCTGGCGGCGCGGCGCCCGTGTCGCCTGAGGGCCACGCCCGCTTGGGTGCCCTGGTCCTGGTGGTCGGTCCCTCGGGGGCCGGCAAGGACACGATCATGCGGCGCGTCCGTGACCGGCTCGGCCCGGGTTCGGGCATCGTCTTCGCCCGCAGGGTCGTGACCCGGGCTGCCGATGCCGCCGAAGATAACGAGGTCGCCACGGACGAGACGTTTCTGGAGGCCCTGGGACGGGGCGGTTTCGTGCTCGACTGGCAGGCTCACGGCCTCCGTTACGGTGTTCCGCGGCAGGTTTGCGAGGAACTCGCGCAAGGCCGGGTGGTCGTGGTCAACGTTTCCCGCACGGTCGTGGCCCGCGCACGCAGCACATTCGACCGCGTCCGCATCGTCCTGCTGACGGCGCCCGCCGAGATCCGCGCATCGAGGATCTCGGCGCGGGGACGGGATGCCGATGCCGCCGAGCGCCTCGCCCGTGAGCCCTTGCCGCTCGATGAGCTTCGACCCGACCTGACCATCGACAATGCCGGAACGCCGGAGGCGGCCGTCGACCGGCTGCAGCGATTCCTGATCGACCTGATCGGGCGGACGCGGCCGGTTGGCGAACGGCACTGAGCGTTGCACTGTTGCGCCGGCACCGCAGTGCCGGGCAAGCTGGCATGCACGCCACGACGATTGTGTCGAAACCCGATCGGGGTGCTACACCTGCCATCACCGTGCTGCCGTCTTGGTTTGCGGCCGGCAGGAAGGCTCCACTGGACGATCGTCGTCGTCTCGCCCCGTACCGGTCCGGCCGAAATCAGCATGCGTCAGCTCCTCATCGCCCTGCTTCTGCTCTCGGCCGCCGCCCCGGCCGCGGCCCAACTGGTCCTGCCCGGAGCTGTGGCGCCGACTCCGGAGGGGGCGAGGGGCGCAGCCCCGCAACGGCAGTCGGCAGCGAAGCCGAAACGGCGCAAGCGGCCGGACACGGCGACGACCACGGCCGCGCCTGCGGCCAAGCTCGTTCCCGCGAGAAGCGTGCCGGCCGCCGCCCTGGCGGGCCAGACGCTCTACCGCTTCGGGCGCGACAGCCAGATCAGCTTCGATCTCCGCGACAAGGCGCTCGTGGTCTCGCACCTCACGCTGGCCGGCACGGACGACAAGGGCGAGGACTGCCGGATCGACGTCTCGGATCTGCCGCTCGCCACGACCGACCAGGGGCAGCCGAACGGCACGGCGCGGATCGATGTCGCGCTTCCGGCCTGCCCGATCAGCTTCGACGTTCTCGACGGCGCGGCGCTGGCGACCGGACAGCACTCGGGTTGCGCGTTCCAGACCACCCATTGCAAGGTCGACCCCACCGGGCTCTGGGGTCCCCGGGCCGCGGCGCTCGGGCCCGAGCGCGACAAGCTGATCGAGCGCGAACGTGCCCGCGCCGAGGCGGCGGTTCGAACCAATTTCAAGCGTCTTCTGACCACCACCAAGGACCGCCCCACCATCGTGGGCTACGCCCGCGACCAGGCGCAGTTCTCGTCGACCCGGGAGGAGGTCTGCCGTACCTATGCGGGAGAAACCAAGCACGGCTTCTGCTCCACCCGGCTCACCGAGGCGCGCGCGGCCTCGCTGCGCGCCAAGGCGGACATCGAGCAGGTCGAGAAGGACAAGCGTAAGAAGAAGCGCCACGCTGGATGACCGAGCCGCACGGCGCGTGGGCCGGGGACGCGCCTTGCCGCGGCGCGGAAAGCGATGCATCAAGGCTCTCGTCACGGTCGATCCGGGAGCGTCAATGAAGCCGTCGAGCGTTCCAGGCCCGTTTCACGGCGACATGGCGACGGGATCGGGGGTCGATCCGCGGCATCCGACGGAACTCAAGATCGTCAGTTGGAACCTGCTCCGCACTGTCGGTGCATCGATCGACGACGTCATCGACCTGATCGCGCGGGAGAAGCCGGATCTCATGCTGATGCAGGAGGCGACGAGCGAATTCGCGGATCTCAGCACGCGCATCGGCGGGCATTATGCCTGGGCGCCGCTGCCGGGGCGGATCCATGGCCTCGCCATGTGGAGTCCCCTGCCCTGGCGGCAGGTGCCGGCCGTCAGGCCGTTGCCTCCGGGTTCGATGATCCGGCGCGTGTGCCAGATCGTCGAGATCGGCGATTTCGGCATCGCCAATGTCCACCTGTCGCACGGACAGCGTTTGAACCGCCGGCAGTTGCGCGCCATCGCGGGGCTGTTGCCGCCATATGCCGCCGTGCTGGGCGACTTCAACCTCGTCGGCCCCGCGATGCTGCCCGGCTTCCGCGACGTCGGCCCGCGTCGGCCTACCCACATGATGGGCGAACTCGTGCCGCTGCGCATCGACCGTTGCCTGGCCCGCGGACTTCACTGCCACGAGGCCCGCGTGCTGCCGCGGCAGCGCTCCGACCACCGGCCCATCACGGTCCTGCTAAAGAGTGGGCCCGTCGAGGGCGGGCGTGTCCGCCTCAGATATAGGGAAGCAGCAGCCGGAGTGCGGCATCGCGCAGCCGCACTGGCAGGCTTCGGGCGTTGAGGTCGCTCGACCGTAGCCTGGTCTTCTGTTGGCTCAGCATGAAGCGGTCGAGCGTCCCGGCCAATTCGGCGCTGTAGACCTCGACATCAAGCTCGAAGTTGAGCCTGAGGCTGCGGATATCCCAATTGGCTGAACCTACCAGGCACCATTGCTGGTCCACGACCATCAGCTTGGAATGGTTGAACGGCGGCGGACCGCACCAGAAGCGCACGCCTTGGGCGAGCAACGGCCCGATGTGAGCCCGCATCGCGAGATCGACGAACCGGTGATCGCTCCGGGCCGGAACGATGACGTCCACCTTCACGCCGCGGAGCGCCGCGAGGCTCAGGGCCGAGACGAGTTCGTCCCCCGGCAGGAAATAGGGCGTCATGATCTTGATCGAGCCATGGGCGCATGAACAGGCCGAGATCAGCACGGATCGGATCTTCTCGAGATCCTGATCGGGCCCGGAGGTGACGATGCGGGCCAGGATCTCCCCCCCGGCCTTCTCCTCGGGCTCGGGAAACCAACCCTCCCCCTCGAGGTTTTCGCCCGTGGCGAAGCGCCAGTCTTGCGCGAAGGCGTCCATCAACTGGGTCACGACCGGGCCTTCGAACCGAAAATGCGTGTCCGACACCGGGTGCGGTGGGTTCGAGGCCATACGGTTGGCGTCCGAGATGTTCATGCCCCCGGTGAAGCCCGTGGCCCCATCGATCACCAGCAGCTTCTTGTGGTTGCGGAGATTGAGGAAAGGCATGCGCCATGGCAGGGCCGAATGCATGAACAGCGCGATCGGGATCGCGGAGCGGCGCATGCGCCCGCGGATCGCCGGGAAGTAGCCGCTGCCGATTCCATCGATCAGCACCCGCACCTCGGCGCCGCGCTCCCGCGCCGCCGCCAGGGCCGCCACGAACTCGGAACCGACCGCGTCGTCCCGCATGATGTAGCTCGACAGCGCCACGCTGTTGCGTGCCGCCGCGATCGCGGCCAGCATGGCCGGATAGGCCTCGTCGCCGTCCTGAAACACCGCGACGGCGTTGCGTCGCTCGGCCTTGCGGTTGGTGATCCGCCTCACCGCAGTTTCGAGCGGCACGAGGTGGTCGGCGATGTCATCGACTGGATGATCGGTGGCGCGCCGCCGCGGCGGCCGGGCGCTGCGCGCCCTCTGGGCGCGCCGGACCACGCGGTTGATGCCGAACATGAAGTAGAGCAGCGCCCCCCAGACCGGCGCCAGCCAAGCGAGGCCGATCCAGCCCGTGCTGGCCGAGACGTCGCGCTTGGTGAGCAGGACGTGCCCCGTGACGATCACGGCCAGGATGAAGCCCACCGGCGTCGCAGCCGGGGCCAGCACCTTGTCCATGTCGGCCCACAGCCACTCCAGATCGTCCGAAAGGAACAGCGGATCCTCCTCTGGCGCCCAACCGCGCCTTAAGCTTCGCAGTTAGGCGCTACATCATTCGCCCGTCGTGATCCACCGTCGAAGCAGGCCCGGGGCAGCCCCGCCGCCCTCCCCGGACGGAGCGATCGCATTGACCCTTAATTCTTTTCATGCTCACTCCCCGGGCTCGGGTTCCAGGGTTTCCGCAAACGGCTGATGATGTTCGACGACCGCTACCACGCAGGCGAATCCGAAGCCCATTGGCAGAGCGTGTGGGCGGAGCGCCGCTCCTTCGAAGCCTCGAACGCCGACCCGCGACCCAAATATTACGTTCTCGAGATGTTCCCCTACCCGTCGGGCCGCATCCACATGGGCCATGTGCGCAACTACGCCATGGGCGACGTCGTGGCGCGTTACCGCCGCGCCAAGGGGTTCAACGTCATCCACCCGATGGGCTGGGACGCCTTCGGCCTGCCGGCCGAGAATGCCGCGATGCAGAACAAGCGGCATCCGGCGGAATGGACCTACAACAATATCGCGGCCATGCGGGCGCAGTTGAAGCGCATGGGACTGTCGATCGACTGGGCGCGCGAAGTCGCGACCTGCGACCCCGCATATTACAAGCAGCAACAGCGCATCTTCCTCGCCTTCCTCGACGCGGGACTCGTCGACCGGCGTCAGTCCAAGGTCAATTGGGACCCGGTCGACAAGACCGTGCTGGCCAACGAGCAGGTCATCGATGGCCGCGGGTGGCGCTCGGGCGCCCCCGTGGAGCAGCGCGACCTCACGCAGTGGTTCCTCAAGATCACGGATTACGCGCAGGATCTCCTCGACGGCCTCGATCGGCTCCACCAGTGGCCCGAAAAGGTGCGCTTGATGCAGCGCAACTGGATCGGCCGCTCGGAGGGCCTGCAATTCCGCTTCGGGCTCGTCGGTGCACCCGAGGGCTTTTCTGCGCTCGATGTGTTCACCACGCGGCCCGACACGATGTTCGGGCCGACGTTCGCGGCCATCGCGCCCGACCACCCCCTCGCCACGGCTCTCGCGGCCCGGGACCCGAACGTCGCGGCCTTCTGCGAGGAATGCTTGAGGACGGGGACGTCCGAGGGCGCGCTTGAGAAGGCTGAAAAGCTCGGGCTCGATACGGGGATCGCGGTGACGCACCCGGCGGATCCGGCCTGGCGGCTGCCCCTCTATATCGCGAATTTCGTGCTGATGAGCTACGGTTCGGGGGCCGTCATCGGCTGCCCGGCACACGACCAGCGCGATCTCGATTTCGCGCGCAAGTACGGGCTGCCCGTGCTCGACGTGTTTCTGCCCCTGGACGACGATACGCCGGTGAAGGACGTGGCCTTCGTCCCCCCGAAAGAACAAACGGTGCGCTACGTCCGCTGGCTCGGCGAGCTTGGCGCGGTCATGACCTGCAAGGCCGCGATCGAGAGGACGCTGGCGACCTTCGTGGACAAGGGCTGGGGCGAAGCGCGCACCCAATACCGCTTGCGCGACTGGGGCATCTCGCGCCAGCGCTACTGGGGCTGCCCGATCCCGGTCATCCACTGCGCGGCCTGCGGCACCGTGCCGGTGCCGGTCGCCGACCTGCCGGTCACGCTGCCCGACGACGTCGATTTCGACGCGCCCGGCAACCTGCTCGATCGCCACCCCACCTGGAGCCGGGTGCCCTGCCCGCGCTGCGGTGCCGATGCACGGCGCGAAACCGACACCATGGACACGTTCGTCGATTCGTCCTGGTATTTCGCGCGCTTCACCGATCCCTGGAACGAAGAGGCTCCGACCACGCCGGCGGTTGCCGATCGCCTGATGCCGGTCGACCAATATATCGGCGGGATCGAGCACGCGATCCTGCATCTGCTCTACTCGCGCTTCTTCACCCGAGCCATGCGCAAGGTCGGCATGGTCGATCTCGACGAGCCGTTCCGCGGATTGTTCACCCAGGGGATGGTGGTTCACGAGACCTACAAGACCACGAGCGGCGCCTGGGTGGCGCCCGACGAGATCCGCATCGAGGGCTCGGGATCCGATCGCCGGGCCGTGTTGCTGGCGGGCGGCGCGCCGGTCTCGATCGGCGCCATCGAGAAGATGTCGAAGTCCAAGCGCAACATCGTCGACCCCGACGACATCATCGAAACCTACGGGGCCGACACGGCGCGCTGGTTCATGCTGTCCGACAGCCCGCCCGACCGCGACGTGATCTGGACCGAGGAGGGCGTCCAGGGATCGGCCAAATTCGTGCAACGCCTGTGGCGCCTCGTCGGCGAACTGGCGCGGGCCGCGAAAGGTGAGGGCTCGTCCGACGGCGCATCCGACGGTCCGGCCGATCGCGCCCTCGATGTGCGCAAAGCCGCCCACCGCGCGCTCATCCGCGTCGAGGAGGACGTGGAGCGGCTGCATTTCAACACCTGCATCGCCCATGTCCGCAGCCTCGCCAACCACCTCTCCGCCGCCATCGCCTCGACCGAGGTGCCCGTTGCACCGGGCTCGGCCCTGGCCCGAGCCTTTGGTGAAGCGGCCGACATTCTGGTGCTGATCCTTGCGCCCTTCATGCCGCATCTGGCCGAAGCCTGTTGGGCTGTCCTCGGGCACGACCTGCTGGTGGTGGCCACGCCCTGGCCCCAAGCCGACCGCGCGCTCGTGGTCGAGGATACGATCGTGCTTCCGGTGCAGGTCAACGGCCGCAAGCGCGCCGAGATCGCCGTCGCGCGCGATGCCGAGACCGAGGTCGTCGAGGGTATAGCCCTCGACGCCGTGAGCAAGCTCGGGGTGACGGGGCACAAGAAAATCATCGTGGTGCCGGGAAGGATCGTCAATGTCGTTGTCTGACAAGCTGCAGCGCTCCTCGACCGTCATGCCGGGCCTGCTCGGCGCCATGGCGCTCGGACTCGGCGGCTGCTTCGCGCCCATGTACATGGGCGCGGGCGGGAACCTCGGTGGGCAACTCCGGGCCATTGCGGTCGACCCCGTGCCGGAGCGGCTCGGCCATTACCTGCGCGACCAGTTGATCACCGACCTCAATGGCACCGGCGACAAGCCGGCGCCCCGCTACCGCCTGGTGCTGACCACCGCGACACGCGTGCAGACCGCGCTGATCGATATCGTGACCCAGCGAGCCCAGGACGCCGCCGTCGTGACCGACATCACCTACAGGCTCTTGCCGATCGAGGGTGGGGCACCCGTCGCGGCAGGCACCGTGACGAGCTTCGCGGTCTACGACCGTTCCGCGCAGCGCTTCGCCAACATCCGGGCGGCCCGCGATGCCGAGATCCGCGACGCCAGGACCGTAGCGGACGAGATCACCACGCAATTGGCCGCCAAACTGGGCGAGAAACCAGCCGCACCCTGAAGGTCGGCGGCGCTCGACTGCGGCACAAGCGCCCGTGGACAACCACGACCACGATCGGACGTTACCGACTCCGAACAGGAGATCGCCATGTCCACGACAGCCGAGAAGACGGATCCCACGCTCTGGGACAAGGTCAAAGCCGACATCACGGCATCCGACAAGGGCGGCAGGCCCGGTCAATGGTCGGCCCGCAAGGCGCAACTTGCGGTGCAGGACTACAAGGCTGCGGGCGGCCGTTACGAGGGCAAGAAGTCGACCGACAACCACCTCGTCACGTGGACCGAGGAGCAGTGGGGCACGCGGTCCGGCGAGAAGAGCCGCGACACCGGCGAGCGTTACCTGCCCAAGGAGGCGCGCGACGCCCTGACCCCGGCGCAATACAGCCGCACCACGGCGAAGAAACGCCGCGACACCCGCGCTGGCAGGCAATTCTCGGCGCAGCCCGCGGACGTCGCCGAGAAGACCGCCGAGATCCGTCGCCACGCGCACCAGGACACCGCGACGGCGGGGGAAACGCGGGCGGACCTCTACCGGCGGGCACAGCAGCAGGACGTTCGCGGCCGGTCCAGGATGACCAAGGATCAGCTCCGACGGGCGCTGGCCCGATAGGACCGGACGGGCCGAACCAATAGCGCTGCCGCGAGGGCGCCATCGGTGAAAGCCGCCCGCTGCAGAAATCAAATTCAAAACATCGCTCTAGCCGCCAGTTCTCAGACGAAGCTTTCGCCTTCAGGCTGATCGCCCGGTTCGCACGAGCCCGTGCGCCACCAGCCGATCGACGATCTCGGAATAGCCGACGCCGCTCGCCGCCATCGCCTTGGAATACATGCTGATGTCGGTGAAGCCGGGAATGGTGTTGAGCTCGTTGACGAGGACGTGCATGTCCGGCGTTACGAAGAAATCGACTCGGGTCATGCCGTCGCAGCCGACCGCGCGGAAGGCCCTTGCCGCTATGTCGCGGATCTTGCCTTCGATCTCCTGGGGCAGTTCGGCCGGGACCTTCAGCTCCGCGCCATTCTCGTCGACATATTTGGCGTCGTAGCTGTAGAAGCCGTGGCTTTCAGCTGTCACGATCTCGCCGGTGCGGGAGACGAAAAGGCCGCCTTGCGTGTCTTCCAGCACGCTGCACTCGATCTCGCGGCCACGGATGAATTCTTCGGCCAACAGCTTGCGGTCGTGCCTGAACCCTTCAGTGAGCGCCGCCTCGTAATCTCTTTCGGCCGAAACCTTACTGATGCCGACGGAAGAGCCCTGCCGGGCGGGCTTGATGAAGAGCGGAAGCCCAAGCGCGCTCCGCAGCTCTGCGAAGGCCGGCGCGGCGCCGCGGTGGATCGTGACTGATCGCGCCGTGTACAAGCCTGCCTGGTTCAGCAGCCGCTTGGCGATGTCCTTGTCGAGTGCGGCCGCCGAACCAAGGATGCCGCAGCCGGCAAGCGGGACCAGCGCCACCTCCGCAACCCCCTGCACCGAGCCGTCTTCCCCATGGAGGCCGTGCAGCACCGGGAAGAGGATGTCGATCTTCGGCAGTTGGTAGGGCGCCCCATCGGCTGGGATCGCCACGATTCGTCCCTTTCCGCCCGGCACGAGGCAGACTTCCGTGCCGCTCGGAGGTTGCGCCAGGGTGCGATCCTCGAAGCTGCTCAGCACCACTGCCCTTGGCGGGTGACGAAGACCGGCACCGCCTCGTATTTACCAGGGTCGAGTGCACGCATCACGTTGGTGGCGGAGAGCACCGAGACGTCGTGCTCGGCGGAGCGGCCGCCGAAGAGCACGCCGATGCGCAGTCTGTTCGAGGTGTCGCCCATGAGCATCTCCAAGATGATCTGGTATTGGAAAGGTCTGGAAGCCTTAAAGCGATGCAGCGGTTGCACTTCGCGGCGGTTATCTCAGCAGGCACCGTAGCGCAGCTTCAGGCCCCGTTCCATGTGACACCCCCTCGTCGCAGCCTACAGCATTTCCAACCGCCGCTTGCGGGTCGCGGGCGGAAAGGCGCCGTCGAGGTCGCGGAGGTCGTCGTCGGTCAAAAGCAGGTCGGCTGCGGCGCGGTTCTGTTCCACGTGGGCGACCGTTCCGGCCTTGGGGATCACCAGCACGGCGGGCCGGCGCAGCAGCCAGGCCAGCGCGACCTGCAGTTCCGTTGCGCCGTGGCGCGCCGCGACGGCGCCGAGCGCCGGGTTTCCGGCGAAGCGCCCCTGCTCGACCGGGCTATAGGCCATGCAGGGCATGGACAGCTTCTCGAGGAAGGGCAGTAGGTCGTATTCGGGGCCGCGCCGCGCGAGGTTGAACAGGATCTGGTCCGTGGCGCAGGCGTCACCACCGGCGTCGAGCAGGTCCTCGATGTCGTCGGCGTCGAAATTGCTCACGCCCCAGCGGGCGATGAGGCCCGCGTCGCGCAGGGCCTCCATGCCCTCCACGGTTTCGGCCAGGGGTACGCCACCGCGCCAGTGAAGAAGGTAGAGGTCGAGACGGTCGGTCCCGAGCCGCTTCAGGCTCCCCTCGCAGGCGGCGCGCAGCCGCGCCTGCGAGGCATTCTGGGGATAGGCTTTGGAGACCAGGAACACGCGGTCGCGAAGGCCTCGCAGGGCCTCGGCGAGAAAGCGCTCGGTGTCGCCCTCGCCATACATCTCGGCGGTATCGACCACGGTCATGCCGGCCTCGATCCCGGCCCGGATGGCGGCGGTCTCGTCTGCCCGGTGGGCCGGGTCCTCGCCCATGCGCCAGGTTCCCTGCCCCAGAGCCGGGACGGCGGTCCCGTCGGGAAAGACTATGCTCTGCAACTCGCCCATGGCGTGCCTCCGCGTCGACGTCGCGCCAACCCGCCCGGCCCGGTCAGAGTTCGATCTCGAGCCCCAGTTCGACCGCGTGTGCAGTCGGCACCCCGAAATAGACCGCCGTGCGCTCGGAATTCCGCGCCAGAAAGGCGAACAGCACCTTGCGCCAATGCATCAGGCCGACGTCGCGTCGGGTCGGGATCACGGTCTCTCGTCCGATGATATAGGTGACGGTGTCGGGGTCGACGTCGCCGAGCAGCTTCTGCTCCAGCGCGAGCGCGACTCCTGCCGGCACGGAAGGCGCCTCGTCGAACCCGTAGGTCAGGATGAGCCGGTCGATCCCGTGTCCGACCGGGATCACCTCGACGCGCTTCTCCAAGGGCACGCGCGGCCTGTCGCTGGTGACGGCCGAGACGATCAGGACGCGTTGCTGGACCGCGCGGTTGGTGCGGACGAAGTGCGACAACGGTAACGGCAGCCCCACGCTGCCGGCACTGAGATAGGCGGCCGTCGTCGGCAGGCGCAGCAGCTTGCCGCCGTAGGCGTCCCCGCCGCAGGCAGCCAGGAGCTTGCTCTCGGGCTCGCGCATCTCGGCGCGCTTGGCTTCGAGGATCGTTCCGCCACGCCGCCACGTCAGCATCAGGAAGGCCACGATGAGGGCCAGCAGCAGCGGGAACCACCCGCCCTGGAACAGCTTCACCGAATTTGCCGCGAAGAACACGAGGTCGACGATGAAGAAGAGGCCATTGACGGCCAGGACGGCGGCCGGCGGGAAGCCCCACTGGATCGCCACCAGCGCGGCCAGCACGGTGGTGATGCCCATGAGGGCAGAGACCGCGATTCCGTAGGCCCCCGCCAGGGCGTCGGAGGACCCGAACGCCACGACGGCACCGAGCGTGGCGGCGGCCAGGAGCCAATTGACGAGCGGCAGGTAGATCTGTCCGATCTCGTCGGCGGCCGTGTGCACGATGCGCATCTTGGGCAGGAAGCCGAGCTGGATCGCCTGCTGGGTGAGCGAGAAGCCCCCCGAGATGATAGCCTGGCTGGCGATCACGGTCGCGGCCGTGGAGAAGACCACGAGCGGGTAATGGGCCCAGCCCGGCGCCAACTGATAGAAGGGGTTGTCGATCGCGCCGGGGTTCTCGAGCAGCAGGCCCCCCTGGCCGAAATAGTTGAGCACCAGGCAGGGCAGCACCAAGGCGAACCAGGAGACGCGGATCGACGAGGCGCCGAAATGACCCATGTCGGCATACATGGCCTCGCCGCCCGTGACGGCCAGGAAGGCGGCGCCGAGGATCGCGAAGCTGACGCCCGGCCCGGCGTGGATCATGAAGCCGAGCGCGGCCCAGGGGTTCACGGCTTCGAGGATGGCGGGCGACCTGGCGATGCCGGAGAGGCCCAGGATGCCGAGGACCGCGAACCACAGCAGCATGATCGGGCCGAACACGCGGCCGATGAAGCCGGTGCCGCGGTGCTGGACCATGAAAAGCGCCACCAGCACCACGATGGTGATGGGCAGCACCAGCGGGGTCAGCGACGGGGCGTCGACCTTGAGGCCTTCCACGGCCGACAGCACCGAGATGGCGGGCGTGATGGCGCCGTCGCCGTAGAGCAGGGCCGCGCCGATCAACCCGAAGATCAGGAGCACGGCTCGCGCCGTGCCGGGCTTGGCGTCTCGCGCGCGGAGCAGCGCCAGCATGGCCACGATGCCGCCCTCGCCGCGGTTGTCGGCCCGCATGATCAGGATGGCGTATTTGATCGACACCACCACGATGAGCGACCACAGGATCACCGACACGGCGCCGATCACGGCGGCGGCGTCCGGCGCCGCGGCTCCGGCCGAGGCCGCGATGACGGCCTGCTTGAGGGCGTAGAGCGGGCTCGTGCCGATGTCGCCGTAGACGATGCCGAGCGCCCCGAGGGCGGCCGCAGCCTGGAAAGGGCTCGGCGCATGGTGGGCTTCAGCTTGGCTCACATTTCCCCCGTCGATGTCGCATGCAGGCCGCGATGAGCCCCTTTATGCAACAGTTCGACGATGCCGCCAGCCTTTCCGGCCCATCATCCGCCCGTAAGTCCGTTTCAATCCCATTCGGAGAAGCGCCGCTGTACTTTGGCCACGAAAGCCGCACGCCGCGCCGGCGTGGTGTGGTTCATGTCATGGAGCGCCAGGTAGTCGCAGTCGGCGCCCCGCGCCATCTGGACGCGCAACGCCCGCCTGAAGAAGCGCTTCGGGGGATCGCCGGCGAGGTAGGTGCGCAACCGGTCGCCCCCGTAGGTGCAGACGGCTGCGAGCTTGCGGACGTGGCGGAGGCGGAAAGCGAGGTTGCCCTTAGCATCGAGGTCGAAGGCGACCCCCGGGATCAGCACCCGGTCGACATAACCCTTGAGGATGGCCGGGAAGCCGTAATTCCAGACCGGATGGACCAGGACCAGGGCTTCGGCCGCCTGCAGGCGTCGCGCGTGATCGTCGACGAGCCGCCGGTTCACGGCCGTGTCGTGATAATCGAGCCGCTCCTGGCGCGACATCACAGGGTCGAAGTCCTCGGCATAGAGGTCGCAATCGTCGACCGCGTGGCCCCCTGCCCGCAGCGTCTCGACCACGGCCGCGTGCAAGCCCGCGACGAAACTCGTCTCGACCGGATGGGCGTAGAGCACCAGGATCCGCATGGGGCCGCTCAGGGTCTTGCCGGACCGTCCGGCGCGGCGGCGACCGAGGGGAACAGGAAGGTCTTGTCGGACGAGAAGTCGAAGTCGGGGTCGTCCCAGGCCACCATCTTGCCGGGGTTGAGCAGCCCGGACGGATCGGCCTCCCGCTTGAAGGCGAGTTGGGCCGCGTCGGTCTGCTTCATGCCGCCCTCCTCCAGCGTGTAGCGGTGCGGGTTGAAGATCGGCGCCCCCATGTCCTCATGAATGCGCACGATCTCGTCGAGCCGCTGCTCGGTGGTGAAGCGCACCAGCGGCAGGCCGAAGCAGGTGACGGCCCCGTCGAGCCGCACGAATTCGAGGTGGCCCATCACCTCGTCGCCGAAGCGGGCGTGGACCTCGCGCACGAGCCGAAGCTGGTCCGGGAAGGGATAGAGCACCTGGAGATAGGTAATGGCCGGATCGACCCTGATGGCCCGCAGCGTGGTGTGGTTCCAGCTGAGCTCGTAATTGGGCGGCAGGCCGTCGCGAGCCTCCGGCGTCGCGGTCGCGCCGTCGAACAGCACCTCGGCGCCGCCGAACCGGCGGGCGAAAAGCCGTAGCGCGTCGAGCCCATGGGCCGCCACCGTCACGAGCACGATGCTGCTTCCCGTCGGCACCAGGCTCCGGTGCCGCAGGAAGTAGAGCTGCGGCACGGGCGCCGCGATCGGTGTCACGAGCTTGGTCAGGATCCCGTCCTGCCGGCCCAGTGCATCGCCGAAGGCGGCCGCACGGTCGAAGCCGTCGAACCCCAGGATGAGGTCGACCCAGTCGTAGGCCGGGGCCAGCGGAACCTCGACCTCGACGATCACGCCGTTGGTGCCGTAGGCATGGGCCACCTTGGGCAGGTCCTCGCCGGTGAGTCTCAGCAGGCGCGGGCTCGCCTCCAGGGTGGCGACCGTGACGGACAGGATGTTGCCGAGGTCGCGCAGGCTGCCCCAGTGGATGGAGCCGACTCCGCTCGAGCCGCCCGCGATGAAGCCGCCTATCGAGGCCGTGTTGTAAGTCGATGGATGCATCCTGAGTTCCTGGCCCGAGACGGCGCGCGTGTGGCGGTCGATCTCGGCCATGACGGCGCCGGGCCCGCAACGCAGGCGCCCCGGCTGCACCTCGTGGATGTCGGTCATCTCGGCGAGGTTCAGGATGATGCCGCCGTCGAGCGGCATGGCCTGCCCGTAGTTGCCAGTCCCTGACCCGCGCGGCGTGACCGGGATGCCGAGCGCGAAAGCTGCGGCCAGCACGGCGCAGACCTCGGCGGCCGAGTGGGGCGTCACCACGGCTTCGGCCACGAAATGGTCGAGTTGGCGCTTCAGCACCGGCGAGTACCAGAAGAAGTCGCGGCTCTTCTGCCTGACCAGCGCCGGATGGGTCTCGACCTTGATGCCGTGCAACCGCGCCCTGAGGCCCTCGATGTCGTGCCGGCGCGGGGCCGCGTGGCGCTCCGCGCGTGGCTCGACGCCCGTCATGGCCGCAGACCCCGCAGGTGATCGAGTTCGGCATAGGACGGCACTTCGTCGGCGATGGGCCTGCCGGCCCGCACCACCGTGCGGTCGCCCTGAGGCCGCGCCATCCACTCGGACAGGCTGCGAGCCGCGAACAGAACGAAATCCGCCGGCCCGCCGGCCCGCAGCACGCCCCGCTCCGGGCGGCGCATCACCCCAGCCGGCGTCCGGGCCACGGTCGCGGCCCAGTCGCCGAACGGGTGGTCGAGATGCAGGATCCGCGTCCCCTCGCGCCAGACTTCCGCCATGTCGAGATCTCCATAGGCGTAGAAGGGATCTCGGATGTTGTCGCTCGCCACCATCACGGGCACGCCCGCCCGGTGGAGCTCCTTGAAAGCCGTGACGCCGCGCCACCGCGGCGTCATCTGCCCGGCCGTTTCGCCGAGCCCGCGGCCCTGCAGGTACATGTTGCACATGGGCAGCGACACGACGGCGAGGCCCGCCCGCGCGACGAGTTCGATGGTGCGGTCGCGCTCCGCCTCCGGCATCACGGCCAGCGAGCAGCAATGGCCCGCGAGGATCCGGCCCTCGAACCCGAAACGCAGGGCCGTCTCGGCGATCAGCGCCAGACTGTTCGCGGTCGGGTCGCCGGTCTCGTCGGCGTGGAAATCGAGGTCCCAGCCGCGCTCCGAGGCCGTGCGGAAGATGCGGTCGAGCCCGGGCCGCAGCGCCGGACCTGGGACCGTGACGGCGCCGAGCACGCCTCCGAAGGCTCCGACCATGTCGACCACGGCGGCGAAATTCGCGTCGTCGAGCGCGAGGTCGATCGAGTAGAGCGGCGAAGCCTGGAGATCGATGCGGTCACGCCACAGGTCGCGCAGTTCGGCGAAGACCGGCCAGGAGATGCGGGTCTGCGGCCCGACGCTGTCGATGTGGGTGCGAATGGCCGCCGTTCCATGGGCATGGGCGCAACGCAGCGCGAACTCCATGCGGGTGCGGACATCCGCGGCCGCCCAGTTGGCGGCGCGGTCGGCCGCCACGGCCGCCAGGGCGCCCGGGAATGTGCCGTCCGGGTTGGGCGTGCGGGGTCCGCTGTGGCCCTTGTCGAGATGGGTATGGGCATCCACGAAGCAGGGCAGCACCAAAGCGCCGCCGGCCGCCACGAAGGGCATGTCGCCCGGGCCGGCCATACCGGCTGTGGAGCCGGCCATACCGGCAGGCGAACCTGCCATAACGGCAGACGAACCTGCCACAACGGCAGGCGAACCTGCCATACCAGCAGGCAGCACGGCCGCGATCCGGTCGCCCTCGACCACGAGATCGACCGCCACGAGGCCCTCGGAGCTGGGTAACGCCAGCGTTTCGTCGAGAAGAGCCGCGGGCACGCGGGTGCCGCGAATGGCCCAGCGCCCGGCGCCGTGCGGGATGGCGAGGCGCATCACTGCCCCCGCTGGCGGGCGCTGTCGTGCCAGCGGTGGAGCAAGAGGTGGGTCAGCACGGTGAACGCCATGTAGATCAGGATGCCCGTGAACGAGATCAGCGCCAGTGCGGCGAACATGCGCGGGATGTTGAGCCGGAAGCCGGCCTCGACGATGCGAAAAGCGAGCCCCGAACCCTTGCCGGCCGAGCCCGCCGCGATCTCGGCCACGATGGCGCCGATCAAGGCGAGGCCGCCGCCGATGCGCAGGCCGCCGAGGAAATAGGGCATCGCGGCCGGCAGGCGCAGGTACAGGAACTGCTGCCAGCGGCTCGCCCCATAGAGATCCAAGAGTTCGAGCAGGCCGTGGTCGGCCGAGGCGAGGCCGAGCGTGGTGTTGGACAGGATGGGGAAGAACGCCACCAGGAAGGCGCAGACCAGCACGGCCGTCGCGGGTTCGAGGTAGATCAGCAGCAGCGGGGCGATCGAAACGACCGGCGTCACCTGCATGACCACGGCGAAGGGGAAGAAGCTGCGCTCGATCCACTTCGACTGGGCGAACAGCACCGCCAGGGCCACGCTGCCGACCGTCGCCAGCGCCAGCGCCGTCAATGTGACGCGCAGCGTGACGAGCAGCGACCCCGACAGGACCGCCCAGTCCTTGACCAGCGTGGCGCCGATCACGCTCGGGGCCGGCAGGATGTAGGGCGGGATCTCGTCGATCCGCACCACGGCCTCCCATCCGGCCACCGCCAGCGCGAAGATCGCGACCGGCAGCAGGACCTCGAGCGCGCGGTGCGGCAGCACGCGGTTCCAGGCGCGGCGCTGTGCCGCGTCCGCGGGAGTGTCGGCCGGGCGCGCGAAACCGTCGACGGGTTCGAGGGCACTCACAGGTGGTCCTCCTCGGCCATGGCGCCGTGCAGCGCCTGCGAGGCCCGCCGGCAGGTCTCGGTGTAGAGCGGCGTCGAACGGAAGTCCTCGGTCCGCCGTTGAGGAGCCGGCACCGCGATGGTCTCGACGATGCGCCCCGGCCGCGACGCCATGACGACGATACGGCTCGACAGGTAGACGCTCTCGTAGACCGAATGGGTGACGAAGACGACCGTGGTGCCGAGTTCGGCCTTGAGGGCCACGAGATCGTCGTTGAGCCGGAAGCGCGTGATCTCGTCGAGCGCTGCGAAGGGCTCGTCCATCAGCAGCAGCTTCGGCTTCAGCACCAGGGCGCGGGCGATCGACACGCGCATCTTCATGCCGCCCGAGAGTTCGCGCGGGTAGGCGTTCATGAACTTCGACAAACCCACGCGCGCCAGAGCGTCTTCGATGCGCGGGCCCGCGGCCCGGCGCGGCAGCTTGCGCAGCCGCAGCGGCAGGAACACATTGTCGAACACCGTGGCCCAGGGCATGAGGGTCGGCTCCTGGAATACGAAGCCGACCTCCGGTCTGCCCTCCGTCCAGATGACCGTGCCGGTGGTGGGCTCGGCCAGCCCTGCCAGGATGCGCAGCGCCGTCGACTTGCCGCAGCCCGACGGCCCGATCAGCGACAGGAACTCGCCGTCCGCGACGTCGAGGTCGAGCCGGCTCAGCGCCGTGGTGCCGTTGCTGAAGGATTTGGACACGCCGCGCAGCGCCACGAGGCCGCGCGGGGCACCATCCGGGTCACCGTCCCGCGGAACCCTGGCGGTCGCGCCCGGCATCATCGCGTCGCGCATGGGCTTTCGGATTTCGTCGTCAACCCTGCCCCGCCACGCCGAGGGCAGCGTCGTCCGCATTGGGGTAGAGCGAAAGGATGGCGCTCGCCATGTCGGTTCTCCCGCGCGTCTCAGTTCTTGGGCGCCAGGTCGAGGCCCACCTTCTTGTTCACGAACTGCAGCGTGTAGCTCTTCTTGTAATCGAGATCGTTGGAGACGACGCCGGCCTTGGCCATCTTGTCGAAGAAGTCCTTCTGGTGCTGGTCCGTCATGGCCCCGATGCCGAGCGTCTTGGTGTCGCCGGAGTCGACGATGCCATATTGCTTCATCTTGTCGATCGAGTAGGCGATCTGCTCGTCGGAGATGTCGGGGTTGTCCTTCTTGATGGCGGCGTTGGCCTTGGCGTTGTCGCCGTAGAGATAGTTGTACCAGCCGATCATCGAGGCGTCGATGAAGCGCTGCACGAGATCGGGATGCTGGTTCACCGTGTCGACCCGGGCCTCGATCAGCGTCGCATATGTGCTGAAGCCGTAGTCGGCCAGGAGGAACACGTTCGGCTTGAAGCCGCCCTGCTTCTCGATCTCGTAGGGCTCGGCCGTGAGGAAGCCCTGCTGGGCGGAGGTCTTGTCGGCGATGAAGGGCGCGGCATTGAACGTGTAGGGCTTCACCTTGTCTTCGGAGAAGCCGTAGGCCTGCTCCATCCAGCGGTAGAAGGACGACAGCGCGTCCTTGGAGACGAAGATGGGCGCCGTCTTCAACTGCTCGAACTTGTCGAGCCCGACGCCTGGATGCGACATCACCACCTGCGGGTCCTTCTGCATCACGGACGCGACCGCCACGATCGGCACGTGCTGCTCCAGGGCCGAATAGCTCTGGATCATGTCGTCGCCCATGTAGAAGTCGATCTTGCCGGCCGGCAGCAGGATCAGGTTGTTGGCCTGGGGCCCACCCGGCAGGATGGTGACGTCGAGGCCGTATTTGGCGTAGGTGCCGTCCTCGATCGCTTGATAGAAGCCGCCGTGCTCCGCCTCGGCCAGCCAATTGGTGCCGAACGTCACCTTGTCGGCCGCCCCTGCGGCGGCGGGAGCCAACGCCGCCAAGGCCCCGACAACACATCCAATGCCGATCGAATTGCGCATGCGGCGATCTCCCCCGATTCGTCGATGGTGGTTTAGCAAGGGCCATGCCTGCCTGTGAAGGCGCAGCTCGCGTGGCGGCGACAGCCAATGCCCACGCGAGCTGCGCGGGAATGCCTATTTCCGCGCCAGTCGAGTCCGCCGCTAGAAGGGAGCAGAGCCGTCGTTGCGAGCGGAGCGAGGCCACCAGCCTTCGTGGCGGTCGATCTGGGTCGCTTCGGCTCGCGCTTGCGATGAGGGTACGAGCACGATCAGAGGCGAATATCCGGTAATGGGTCGGTTCAAATCAGGCGGCCCGCTTATGCCGATACCGGCCCGCGTAGATGCAAGTGAGCAGGATCGAACTGGCGGCGCCCCATCGGTTTGCAATCCGCGGGGCTCGACCCCGCTCGCGCCGAGCGCCGGCGGCTGGATGGAGTGAGGAAAACGTGCTAACCGCGGTGCGAGGGCGATTGAGGGACGCGTAGGCGGCTGCGAGCCGACGCGAAGAGGTGAACGACATGGCCGATCCCACCATCACTGGAACCAAATCCTCCAGCACGACGTCCGAAGCGCCGGTCACGCCCTTCTCGGGCGTGACCGTGACGGACCCGAACACCGATGCGACGGAAACCCTCACCATCACGCTCGGAGGCCAAGGGGGTACGCTCTCCGGCGCCGGACTGCATCAGCAAGGCTACGAGCCACCTCATGGCGCGCTTTACGAAGGCCCCTATTCACTGACCGGCACGGCGAGCCAAGTGACGGCGGAACTCGATGCACTCAGCTTCACGCCTTCGGCCACCTTCGTGTCGCCGGGCGTTCAGACTTCAACGACCTTCACGCTCACGGACCAGAGCAGCGCCGGTACCTCCGTCGCCGACAGCACCACGACCGTAACGAATACGGCCTCACCCAATACCGTGACCATCTACCCGACCGTAACGTCTGACGGCACCTTGATGATTACTGGTGGCGTTTTACGCCCGGTAGGCATAGCGTCGGTCGAAGTATCGGCCCTGGTGGATGGACAAAGGCAAGATCTCGGGACCGCGGACCTACTGCCCAGGTCTGACTACTACGGACCTCAGTACTTCTCGTTCACGGACCACGTCGGGCCAACGACGCAGAGCTTCATCACGGTCACCGAAACCGACCGTAATGGCAGCACCGCCTCGGCTGTAGCGCCTTTCGAATTCACGGCCGGCATCAGGGGCAGGCCCTATGTGGCCCAGCAGGACAGCTACGACCCCGATACGGGCACCTTCACGGGCCAGACCTTTTTCAACCGCGACGGCTCGGTGGTGTACCGCGATACCTATACCGCCAACGGCGACGGCACGTCGAGCTACACCTATTCGGACGGCACCTTCTTCAACGGCAAGCGCTACTCGTCCTTCACGGAGCTGTACGGGTCGGACGGCACGCTCCTTACGGAGACGCGGGAGCGCAACGACGGCTCGCGCGCCGTAATCGTGGACGCGCCCGCTCAATCCGTGGAGTCGGGCTACTACGATACCTTCCGCAACCAGAACCAGCCCGACACGAACTTCGTGTTCAGTCCCGGGTTCGGCTACGACCAAGTGCACGGCTTCATGGCGGCGGGCGGCGGGCACGACGTCCTGGATCTACCGGCGTCCGACTTCACCAACATCGCCGATGTATTGCGCCACACGCAGGACACGGGCGGGGGCGCGGTGATTCACGACCCAACAAGCGGTGACGCGATCCTGGTGGCGGGCGTCAGCAAGGACGAACTGGTCCATAACAGGCAGGACTTCAGTTTTCACGCCTGAGAATGGGCAGGAGAGGCCAAACGGTCCGACCTCTCCCACCACTCGTCTCCGCGCAACCCAGCGTGGCAGCGCGAGTGCTTCCGCTCGAAGGGCGTCCTAGTTTACGTGCCGGTAACGTGGTTGCAAAGCGAGCCATCATGCCTCCGGCAGCGAGGAGATAGTCCGAGTCCTGGATGTCAAATTCAAACTGACCCACCACCGAACATCCTTCACTCGATTGCTTTTGGATGGCTCTGGAACCCGTTGACAGGGTCCCACCGCATCCGTAGAAGTTGAGGCTGGTAGGAAAGCGGCATTGCCGCATAAAGGCGTTTCCGTGCTTCAATGCACGGTTTTGCCGCTGCCGCAACTAGCGGGTCACACTGCACAAGAAGACGGCCGTCCCCCGGGGCAGAGCCGGATGGAACACGAGGTCCGACAAGATGTTCGCAGTCATCAAGACCGGCGGCAAGCAGTACAAGGTCGCCGCGCAAGACGAGATCGTGGTCATGACGTTGCCGGGTGACGCCGGGGCCGAGATCACCTTCGACCAGGTGCTGAGCTACAGCGACGGCGCGACGCTCGAAGTCGGCGCCCCGCTGGTCGCGGGCGCCACCGTGGCGGCCGAGATCGTGGCGCAAAAACGCGGCCCCAAGGTCATCGCCTTCAAGAAGCGCCGCCGCCAGAACTCCAAGCGCAAGCGCGGCCATCGCCAGGATCTCACCGTGGTCCGGATCACGGATATCCTGCTGGCCGGCCAGGAGCGCCGCCGCGGCAGGACCGGTTCCGCGGAGGCCTCGATTTCCGACGCGTCGCGCGCCGATGTGTCGGCCGCCGACATGCCGGCCGCCCATACTCCCCAGGCCGTACTGGCGGAAGCCGGCGCAGCCTAAGCGTTCCATCGCGGCCCCGTGGCGCCATGCCGAAAGCCCCCGCTTCTGCGGCGCGGTAGGGCCCTTCGAGTTCAGGACAAGTTCAATGGCTCACAAGAAAGCAGGCGGTTCATCCCGCAACGGCCGCGACTCCGCCGGCCGTCGTCTCGGCGTCAAGAAATTCGGCAGCGAGGCCGTGCGCGGCGGCAACATCATCGTACGTCAACGCGGCACCAAATGGCATCCCGGCACCAATGTCGGGATGGGCAAGGACCACACGCTCTTCGCCCTCTGCGACGGCAAGGTGGAGTTCCAGAAGAAAGGCAACGGCCGCGTCTATATCGCGGTTCTCGAGAACAGCGTGGCCGCCGCGGCCGCGGAATAGGTGGGGCGGACGAAGGACCCCACCGGTGCTCACGACACCCCGGTGGTTGGTCCTTCAAGGAACGGAATCGTTCCACGATCGACCGGACATCTGAAAGCCGGGAACGGCAGGGGAGGCGAGCATCGTCTTCCCTTCGTCGTTTCAGGGCGCCACAACGAAGGTGGCGCCCCATGGTTCGGAGGTTCGGCATGTTTCCCGAGATCAGTCGCGACGACGTCTTCAGGCTCGAAACTCGCAATCTCTGGCTGCGCTGGCCTGTCGCGGCCGATGCCGCAATCGGCGTGTCCGATACTGGCGGAACCGGAACGCCCGAGGAGGCGGCCGGCGATCCCTACCGGGATGCCACGATCCTGGCGGCCTGGCGCGACGACAACGCAACCGGCAGGGACCTGCACCTCGTCATGACGGGGCGCGGCATCGACCGGCACACCATCGGCGCGGCAGACCTCGTTCCGGTTCGGGGCCGGGCCGAGGATTGCGGCCTGCGGCTGCGAGCCTGGATCGACCTCGCGGAGCGCGGCCGGGGGCTCGGGACCGAAGCCGTCCAGGCGATGGTCGACGCCGCTTTCATGCTGAGCGACACGCCGCTCGTCGCCGCCTCGACGCGCGTGCTCGATCCCGCATCCCGGCGCGTCCTGGAGAAATGCGGCTTCAGTTCCTGCGGGACCGGTCTCGATCCGGCGCCCGATGGGCACGGTCTCGCGGCCTCCGACCGGTTCCGGCTCGACCGCAAGGCCTGGGTCAGCCTGAAGGGCTGGCGCGTGCCCGGCGTGTCGCGCCAGCGAGAGGCCGGCGATGCCGCGGGGTGCTGCGCCGTATAGGCGCCAAGGGGTCTCCCGCAGGCAGGGGCACGCGACCTCTTCCGGAGCGGGGAAGGCCAGTCGAGCGCGGGGTCGTTCGCCCTTCTCCCGCCTGCGGGAGAAGGTGGCGCGCAGCGCCGGATGAGCGACTGTCTGTTGTGTCAAGTTGCGGCGGCAAGTTTTCTGCGCGTATCGCGCGCTTTTGCGTTGAGGCGGACGAGGAGC
>JAABUY010000849.1_pt1 | contig 47204 bp, 70 predicted proteins | sample 5560271 | NCBI WGS metagenome assembly JAABUY01 (sample SAMN10711886, study PRJNA513374) | rock metagenome | isolation source: Antarctica rocks | place: Antarctica: Victoria Land, University Valley | reverse complement strand
ACGCCACGATCGTTGGTGCTCAGGCCTCAGAGGAGGAGACAGGATGCTGCGGCGCCGGCGGAGGAGAGGAAGATTACGATTCGGAGTGGGAGGCGGTCGGATAGGTAGCCTGTGAGGGTGGCCCCGGGGACGGAGGCGGATTTGTGAGATTGGTCAATGTACCGTTTCATGAGCGCGATGAGGCCTGTCCCAGTGGGAGAGCTGACTCGGAGGTCGACAGTGTGGGCTGATAGAAGGGTCATGACAATACAGGTATCATTGAGGGACTCATGAGGGAGTAGGGGACGGGCCGAATGCGCCGGCGTTGATTTTTGCGGTGTTTGCGTTCATTAGGGGGATAGGGAATATCACGTCTGGTGGGTTTGGGTGTCGGAAGCTGGACTCTGCTGATGGTGATCTGGAATGTGATGCGGGTGCGGGCAGGTCCCATGCGTTGCTGAAGGTCGACTTGTTACGAGGAGCGGCGGGCGGGTTTGGCTTGAAGAAATATGTGAGCGGGAGCGCTGCTTTGTCGACCTCCCGCTGCCCAGACCTCTCAGGGGATTCTCCTGATTTGTACCGGCGCAACGATCTTCACAGGAGGAGCTACCGGTCTGTGTTCTCGGAAGGATGACATGGCTCCCATCGCGATGCAAAACAGTAAAAGCCAGATCTTGGGCAGCAGGACTATGCATCTACGCAACTCGATTATAGAGTCCCTTTAAGGTGTACTTTTCCAAAATTCTAATCTTCTCCTCCGATTGTCTTTGTCCGAATTGTTTTCAACGAGCGGGGCGCTTGTCCAAACGCTACCTACGAGCGGGGTGCACGACCGTTGTAGTCCTGTCCGGGCTTCGCGGTGCTGCATCCTATCAGCATTGGCCCTACAAGTTCGAGGCTGAGACTCACTAGTTGCCGAAGCAATCGTAATCAAAGTCGATCTCGTTGACTCGCGCGCGGAGGGCGGTGATGACGGTGTCGAGCGAACAGAGTCCATTGTCATCGTATGGACAGCCGGGGTACGAGTGTTGGATAGGCAACACTGCGTCATTCCTATCTCAATATGTCAGCAGCATCCCCCCCCTGGTGAATCAACGGGTAGACGCACACGATGAAACGGATCTGCTTGGTAGGCTTGTAGATCGGGCACTCGAGGATCTGAATCGTAAGGTGCGTCCCGAACGGTACGACCTGGGACGCGATGAATGATTGGCTAGCGGGCCTCCCGGTGGGTGGGGGAGGGCCGGAGCTGAACAATGCAGTGAGGTTGAACGCGGTGAGTGCGTCGAGGACGACGACCTCATGCGTCGCGTCTGCGTAGATGGATTGGTTGAGCGGGAAGGTCTTTGGGTTGGAGTCGAGGGTTGAATTCGTGGTCGAGTTGTATGAGGTGATGGGTTGGTCCTCGAATCGTGCTAGGAACTCCTCGAGGAAACCTTTGCCTTGCGCAGCGGCGACCTAGCCCAAGGTCAGCTTGACGTTGAAGATGTAAAAGTATGTAAAAGTATGAATGGACTTACCGGACTTCCCGCACCGTTGTTGTAATAGAATGAGAGGTCATAGTAGTACTCAAAGTTCGCAAAGTCCTTCGAGGTGAAGAGGGAGCAGAAAGCGGAAGATCCCAGTGCGTCAGTCTCGTAGGCGCAGAGCTGGAGCATAGGGACCATATCGCTCGCGGTGAAGTTCAGGTCGCCCGTGACGTACGAGTTGATGCGCGTGGCGGTCGATGCGAATGCGGTCGCAGCATACTCGGCAGCAACGGTGGACCCGATGGAACCCCTGGAGGCGATATTGGAGTTTTTGCAGGTATAATAAGGTGCACCGGTATTGTTGAAGCCGCCAGCCTCCACGATTATCTGAATGTTCACCTCATCGAGGTACTCGGGAACACCGAAGAATCCAGCCGCGAAGTTGTTGGCGGTCTTGACCATCCGATCCTGAGATTCGGTGCGGAACACGGGGATTGTACCCTGAGCGGTGAAGTTGTTCAGGAGATGACCGTACAGTTGCCTCGCCTCGACTCCGAGCTCGAAGTTCTGAAGTCGGCCGAACGGGGTGAGCAGCTCCGCACCGAGCTTGTAGGTCCAGGTGTTTAGGAAAGTGAGGGGCCCGGACGCGTTAAACCCGCCTTTGGCGGTGGCGTTGGCTAGCTTCTGGTTGAAGCTGTTGAATGACCCGGTCGTGGGGTATCGAGCCCCGTGGCGGTAGAGGTAGTGTACCTGGGTGATCTCACAGTCCGATCCCGCGGGAAGGAGGGGTGATGCCTTGGGCAGACCGTAGAAGGACGAGTTGACGGTATACCATGGCGAGAGGTTACCCCAGTTCTGGGTGAGCGAGAAGTTGGAAGGGGCGTCACCGGAGATGGGAGAAGCGACAAGCGGGAAGATGTTGTCATTAGCGGGGTAAGAGAGAGCGGTCGCAATCGCCTCGGGCTCGGCGCCAGTGGGAGTAGGGCCAGGGTAGCCTATCACGGGTTCCGAGGGGAACAATGTGGAATCGACCTTGGCTTCATCCTAATCAGCGGAAGCTTCAACGGTAAGGTCGTACTCACTACCCTTCGGAGGGAAGGAGTCCGAGGAAGTCGATCCTGGGGTGAAAGCTGCGCGCTTGCCGAAGAATGGGGAGGCTGAAGCGACGGCGAGGAGAGAAACGGGAACGACGAGCTTCATTGTGGGTCAGTGCTTCGAAGATATCTGGGCATGCAGGAAGAGCATTACCTCTTGTTCTCTTCGCTATATGACCGTCCGATTCTGCCGTAAATTCGAGAGGAAAACTGACGAACGACGAACGTGCTGAGTTTTAGTAGCACGTTCTTTGACAACGTGGGATCTTCGGTGACGTCACCACTTGGTCCGGACCCGCGGGACTGTGGAGGTAACTTTGTCTGGCGCGACCTTGCATTCCTCGGTCAAATAGGTGAGAGAGCGCTGGGGATTGCGAGATTGGGAGAAGGAGTGGCGGCTTGGCGGGACCGCATGGTGGATGGGGAGTGGAAGAGATTTTACGCGTTTGGAGCTGGGAAGGAAGAGATCGAGAAGATCTTACCGAGATTGCCTGGAACAATCCCAGCGTAATGCGAAACTGGGAGAGTCCAGGTGGACGGTCCGAGTGATCGGAAGGCCGTGACTTTGCATGGTATCATTCTCCCCTTAACCGTATGCCTACCCGTAACCACCCGTCTGCCCCACAGATGCACGCCGACAACCAGGCGAGCTCAGCATCCGGCGGTATCTCGACGCCTTGTGCTATGGGGAAAGCCATTGGGTATGACTCCGACGACGTCGGCGGGAAGAGGAGGGGGAGGTGTTGTCGCAGCGTCCCAATGACAGTGACTGGCTTGCCTGATCTCATCAGCGTTGCTCCGAAAGCCATGACGCACCGTCAGTGGCAAGAGGCGGGATGACCCCCTGAACGACCGGCGCCCCATCCGGGAGGTAAATCTTCACCGGCAGCGCTCGAACCGTATATGATGATTCCGCCTTGACGCTAGAGGATCCTGGGTCGGTGCTGGGCGCTCTCGAGGCTACTCCGGGATTAGATGCTAGTGGTCCAGGTATAGGTAGTGGGAGTATGCGCGAAGCCATTCGCATGTACAGATCATAATCGTCTATCCCGTTAGCTGGGTCGTTCGTTCAGAACTCACCTTGGACAATCCCATCCCACCCCGCCTCTAGGTCTGCCCGCCGGAGACTCGTCACCTTGTTCGTATTCCGCCACCGCACAAAGTCCGCCTCCTTGACCTGATTGATGAACTGCGTCTGGCAAGCTTCCACCGAGCTCGGCATCAGCAGCAGCTTGTCGACTGGCGGGGAGGACAGGTGGAGGAGCAGGCGGAGGTGTCGGGGCTTGGAAGAGGACGCAGTGTGGGGACGTGAGATAGCGGAGTGGAGCTCGATGAGATCTAATGGCCAATGCCTGTTGTTAGCTCGATGACGGAAAGGCGACTCACCATCGACAAGCGCCTTGCCGTGCAAAGGAGCCAAGTTCGACATCCGCCTCTTCCTCGAACCACCAATTCTTCTCATCCGTCTCGGCGAGTTGTTGCTCGTCGAGGGCGAGCTCGACAAGATTATCGCGAATCTCGGGAATGAGGAGGGGGAGGTAGGTGTATCTCGGTGCATGCATCTGGCGGAAGACAAATGAATATACATACCTCCGAGGAGAAAGAGACAGATCTTACAAAGTACCGGTCCGCTCCAGAGCCAGCACCTGGTTCTCCCTCGGCCAAGCATATTTCGAGCGGGATGGAGGATTGCCATGTCAGACGGCGGAAGAGGTTGGTTGAGGAAGCGACAGGATTGGCTAAAGCCATGATGAGGGGGGAGCTGGGAAGGAGGCGATAATGCGAAGGCTAATGATGAGAGCTTGAGAATGACCGATCTCCCGACGTGACGCTGGACGTAAAAAAAAAGATTTCTCTTCTTCGCTGAAGAAGACGTGAGGGTCCAACCAGATAAGTTACTGATAAGTGATGATTTCTTGTGGTTGTCAGGCTGAGGTAGAGCTCTATGCCAGGCTCATCCATTTCTCACATCCGCCAAAGTCGTCATCCCACCAAGCGAGGACTCACCCCTAATCCCCTCCCCATCGGTCACACCCCACTCCTCGTTCTTCCCTCCCATCCGCCGTGTCTCTCTGACCTCCTTCCTCCTCTCCAACTCAGCTTCTCATTTCACCCAAACTTCCTTGATCTAATGCATTCCGGACGATGACCTGCGATGCGTCAACCCGCGGAGAGCGGTTTCATGCTGGTGAGACAGTCCAGAGGATGAGCTGATGGGTCATAGTCGCTTACCCTCCTGCTCAAAGCCTTCTTACTTTCCATCTGTTTCTCCCGCATCGTCTCCCCCGGCCGCCAATTCGTCTCTCGCCGACCCAACGTCCCGAACGCCGCTCCCGAAGAACGTCCCGATTCACCGACCGAAGCGACAGAGCCATCCCATTGCAGCTTCCGGTTGACAGGACCACGCTCAGAAACCCACCGACAAAAAACATGGCTCCCAATTCGATCTCTACTTCCTAAGAGGGACAATCTTTACCGATGAGATCCTCACGGGCTGCGTGACCATGGCTCAGCAGGGATGGCACCTTTACGTCGCTGCTTGTATATTGCCTTTCGCGAGCGGGACGGGACCGGCGTCGAAGGGCGTGGTCTTGGGTTTCGTGGCGGATGAGAAGAGGGTGGATACTTTGGGCGGGATCGCGCTGATCGAGAAGTTCGGTGCGTCGTGATCTTACGTTTGAATGGCGACTGACGTGGTCTGTAGCCCAAGTCTCGACGGTCGGGCTTTTCGGGACGATCTTCTCTGCGCTCAGTCAAGCGGGGGAAGCCGACCTTGGTCTTCTTTGTCAATGCTGTGAGGCCACATGGAAGATGGAATGAGCACCTGCTGATGGGGTACAGTGTGTCGCAATGGTTGGGTTTACGCTGTTGCTGTTCGTCAGAATGCCGAGAGACAGAGGGATCGCACTGGCATGAGATGACAATCACGATTGTTACGGATCTAGGGGCCTCGACATGATAGAGAAGCAATGAATCCACTGGGCTCCACCACGCTTTGGCTATGGCACATGCGTTGCTCTGTCAACCACATCAACAATCCCGACCTGTTCGCGCCGCCTCCTTTGAAGATGTCCATAGCTTCCGAACGACCTGACTTCGTGCGGCCGAATGACGCTCTCACCACTTCGCTACCGACCCATCACTATCATCAGCTCCACCCAGCCAATCTGACTCACTATCGCATATGTATCCCGCCCTCCTTCTCCCGACTAGCTCCATCAAGCACCTTCGTGATCCCCGCTACACCCCACATCAACCACACACCACAAGCAAATCGGAATGAATACGCACCGACACTCTCATCAACCGTGATGGGCGCCTTCTCCCGCCCCGCCGTCCGCGCACCAAGGTTCCCCATGTCCGTTTGTACCCATCCGGGGCTGAGGGAGAAGATGATCTGTTCAGGATGCTCGAAGTGGGCGTATCGTGCCATGTAGTTCATAGTGCTCTGTGAAGGTGTGATGGTAGGGTTAGTAAAGGAGGCCACAAATAGAGAGGAGGGGGTTTAGGATACAGACCTTGGTGGTACCGTAAGCCACGTCATTCTTGTCGGGTACACGATCGATGACGGATGCGCCGGAGGACATGAAGATGAACATCCCGCCGGAGGGGATGAGGGGGATCGTCGCTTGAAAGAGGACAAGAGTACCGAGGACCTGAGAGGGGTCAGCACTTCTTTTCTGCAAAGACCTCGCATTCGGATGCGAGTCGGGGTAGCAATCAGTGGTCGCTTGAGGGAGCTGAGCTCAGAGGTGAAGACCCACGTTGACCCGCCAATGCTTCTCGAAATCCGCCGGGTCTACCGTGTCGATCCTCGCCGTCGCGACCGACTCCTCCATGATCGCCGCATTAGCGATCACGAGATCCAACTTGTTGATCCCATGCTTGCTCTTGAGCTCATCCAACCCCTGCCGCGCATCACCAGCATCAGCTGACCAAGCGAGTATCGTAGGTCTCTAGCGGATGGCCTTACCTTCTCGGCGTCCTCCGTTACTCCCGCATCGACCTTGACCACAATGGTCTTGGATCCATCTGCAGTCTTGATGCTGGGAACGGACGAGGGAGTGCGAACGGCGAGGATGACGGTATGGTTGGGACGGAGGGCGTAAGCTTGGGCGAGACCCAGGCCGATACTGGTGGTCCAAGCTTATCAGCTCAATTGCGAGAAAAACGAAAAGTACGAGCGACAGACCCTCGATTTGCGCCGGAGACGAGTACTGTGGTCATCTTGCTGGCTGGGTGCCTTAGTTGGTTGAACAAAAGAGTAAGGTGGAGTGGGAGGAAACAACCGATCTGCTGGAAACTTTAGATATATCGGCGCCGGTCGCGCCGGCGGCGATCTCCACCTCCTTTGTGGAGCCGCTTCAATTACGATTTCCGAGACACTCCAAAGGTAACGATCAGGATTCAAGGCATGTCCGTGGTGGAGAGACGGCATCGACAGGAGTAGGCTATACTAAGAGAGGCATCCCCTTGCTAAAGGTTCATACCTGGGCGAGCAGTAAGAGTCGGAGTAACGCTAGGGGATCCTTCGCTCATGTCATGTCGTTGGATTTTGGTGAATATGATACCAAGGAATACGGAAGATTCCAGCTTTGGGAGGAGGCCTTGACCAGCCAGGGGCTCACTGGCGTCCACTAGGCGAAGGTACCGAACTCTGGACCAAAGCAACCCTGTTCGGGGAGGGGGAGGCGAACACAAGCCACGTCCTCACATCCTAGATAGGAGACGTCGGTGCCCCTCCAAAATTGACTTCTGGGAATTGGAAGCCGAAGAAGACGACGATCGCGGCAATGGCGATACCCGAGGATAGAGCGGCGGATAGCACGTAGTTGTACTTGCCAATCACGTCAGAAAATAAAATTAAGATGGTCAAGAGACGACTCACTTTGCGCAGAAGGCGAGATATCGCTTCTTGACGTACAGCCCTGACAGAATGGACACTGGCACGGCTGGTGAGGGAAAAAAAAGAGGCATTGTTCGAAGCCCAGAAAAGACCGCCGACAGAGATCATGACGGGGTGGATCTGGCGGAGCCAGTTTGTTCGAGGGAATTTCCCGCAGAGGAGCCACATGACTGCGAGAGATCAGCGTGACGTCAACGACAGTAGCACAGCTGAATCACATACCGATGGGAAGCATGAAGCCCACTGGTAAACGTTGAGAAGAGCTTTGTGCTGTCCATTGGCACCGAAGAGCTTGACCCGGCCGAGGGTACCCCAGAAGACGCTGGTGTGGTCAGCTGGTCTGTGTTGAATCGACGGGAGATCACTTACGCCGCGGTGAAGAACGTGTTGATACCCGGGCACGTGAAAAAGGATGCCTCGGGAGTGCAGACATTGCGATCTTGGTCATCTGGAATTTGACGACACCGGTCGCGATGAAGGTGGAAACGAGAGTGGAGGTGATCTGAGCCCAGAACGTGTGCTTCGGTTTGATGTGGGTGTAGTGGGCGAGTTTGAGATCATTGGCGAACTGAACGGCGTGAGAGCACGTCACATAATTCGAAAGCCTTGAAATAGTTCACGGCGGGAGCGTTGCCGGCGACCCACGCACCTCCGATGAATTTCGCCATCACGTTCTTCGTCACCTCGATCGTTGGCGTAAACGAGACCGACGGGGACCATACAGATGAGAGCCATGGCGACACCATAGATGACGACGGCTGGTGTGGTGTAAGTCTCCCGAGCGCCGATACCAGCCATCCCGAATGCCATGGCGATAAGGAGGACGGAGAGGTACGAGACCTCGGGGTATGCCGACTGGAGCTTGCAGTCGATGTTTTCGCTTAGACCGGGCTCTTCGTTCTTTCTCCGCCGGAACAGGTTCTTGAACCCCACCGTGATCTCGTGACGGTGGAAGAGAAAGGCGACTGATATGGCTACGTATAATTAGCGCGAGGTAAGGATGAAATCAGGGCTGTAGCTCACTGGCGGCGTATACTGCAAAGAAAGCCGACGGTGTTGTTGAGTGGCCCATTGTTTGGTGCTATCCAGCTCACCCAGTAGAAAGTCGACAAAGCGGGGACGAGAAAGTCGGGTAACCAAAAGTAGCCATCTTGGATAGGAGCGGCAATTCCCCAGGCAGACCTCGGTCCACTCACGCAAACATAGCGGCAATGCAGACAGTCAAAGTCCGCATCCTGCTCCACGTGTATACCCTTCCGAACGGTCCTGGCACGGTGATATTGGGCTCCGAGTGGAAAGCCTTGTTGAGAGCGATGGTGACGAGGGACGTCGGCCATACGCAATAGCTCGGGAAGACTAGGAACGGCCGGGTCAGGCTGGCCAACCCGTAGCGAACGAAGTTTGTGCCGAGACCGATGAGGATCTGGTGTCCGAAGTCGGCAGCATAGGGTTGATTGAAATATTGAGGGAGGTTCTGGGAGATGATGATGATGTCGGCGGTGTAAGGGGTGGCGAATCCGACGTTAGGCATAATGGTGATGAGCATGCTTTCTTCTTGAATGGTCCGGGATTGAGGCTGATTCATATTGCCTCCCAAGGTCACTCCTTTGTCCGGCAAGATCCTCTCCATGAGCTTGCCGCACTGGTCTGAGTCCGCATCAGCTGGGGCTTACCAAGGGGTATCTCACTCACAAGCAAGCAACTGAGTAACATTCGTACCGACTTTGATAGCAGGTTGATGATGATGAAGAGCTGCTTGATGAAGGAACCGTCGACGACAAAGAGGATACCCAGGAACCAAGTCCAGGAGTCTCCGCAAAGTCATCGTAGCTTCCCTCCACTACCACGACCGTCCTTTGTCACCTCATCATTTCACGGGACTGACACTCGCACTCACATCACCTTCCTTGTCGAGGTCCTTTTCGGACAGATACATCTCCTCGATCGTATCGTCGCTCCCACGGAGCGTCGGCACGCGAATGAGATCGTCTCCCTTGCCATTCATGCTGGCTCATCTTCCCTTATGGTACGTCGCCATCACAGAATTTGAGGCGTAGGTGGCGAGATAGAGCCGTACGACGCTACCCATCAGTCATACTGAAGCGAAGTCTTATCTCGAGCTCCACTTTCAGGATTGATGATATCATGTCGACCATGCGCTCCACCTTGAATCGGAAGCTTGGCGCGGATGAAATCTCGGCGTATGATCCATTTCTGTGCTCGCCGTTTCTTTAGCGGCGGATCACGCGATCAACCGAGACTTCGGTGGGATTCCAGAGACAAGGTCAGATCGACAGCGAACGAGACACGTGTTTTTCTCATCGGCATCTCGGCATGTTTTACAGCTTGAGGGGTCATTTCACACTTCGAGGGATCTGTTGGGTGTGTCTTAGCTCCGGTACCAAGCGAATGAGCGGCACATAGCCTGGTCTTCTGATCTTTCGCAAAACGCCGGTAACTTGCAAGGCCTGGAGCCGGCTCGGCGAGCCGCCCTTATCATTAATGGGGCGCGGGCCGTTCCATGTGTCGGTCCGAGCGAGTTCGAGCTGTAGCTACACTTGGTTAAGCGTGACTGGCCGTTTCGGAGCGAGTGCCAAGCCGGACAGTGATGCCGCACGTGGATTTCAGCAACAATCTAGACTCCGCAGCAGAGACGGAATGCGCAGCAGCGTGACTCAAATGTCTCTCCCAATCGAACGGATTCTGCCAAGTCCCTCCTATTCTTCCTAGCGGCAAGAGCTTCTGGAATAACGCGGTTCAGGGCATGGACTAGTGATTGCAAAACTCGTCGATCACATGCGGAACGAGGGCTGATCTGCCGACGTTCGGAGTTGAAACGATGATGCTCTTTGTACCGTTACTCTAAACCATCACATCCTCACCACGCTTGTCGGCCCTCCTCTCTGACTGATCTTCATCTCTCGCGGCTCCCGTCCCCGTCCGCTTTCCATCCCCCTTCCCCGTCCGCTTCGCCTCCTTGGACCGGTCAATCCGCCCTTTCTCCCCCAGTTTTCCCGTTCCCTTCCCCAGCCCTTTCTCCCACCGCCTAATCTCCTCCTCCCTCTCCCTCCTTTTCCGCTCCTTCACCTCCACTCTCTTCTTCCGTACTTCCTCGAGCCGCTTCTGTTTCCTTGCGTTCCCATCCACCGGCGCGGTCGTGGTGATTCCTTTGATGTGAAGCGGGGCGTAATGTACATTCGGGATCGGTATCGCTGTTTGCGGCCGCACCTTTAGGGCTTTCTGGTTCGAGGGTGCGGGAAGCGCACGGGCGGTAGGAGCAACAGCGGAGGTGGAATCGGCCACTTTGCCCGAGTATACTTGTAGTCCAGAAGTCGGGAATGGCAATGTGATACTGTGTCGAGGGGGATGCAGTATGCTCTTCGGAAGAAGCTGGGTCAGGACGCCGATTGACGGATGCGATGCCTACATTCCACCATCAGCACATGAATACTCCTAAAGATCTACCGACGCGAACGCCCAGACACGCCAGGCGTCTCAAGCCGACCATTGCCGCCATCTCCTCTTCCACCTGACCCACCGGAACGACCCTCACCTCTTCCAGATCCTCCCACTCCTTGTTCTTCAGTCGGGTCCGAGCAACCTTCGCGAGCTGACCGTACTGATAGACGAGCGAGTTGAGTGTCGCGCAGTACTGTGGTATGGGTGAGACGAGGGATTGGGGCGAGATGGATTGAAGTGGGATAAGGATATACATCAATGCGCTTGTCTCGGACGGGGTAGCGGGTGGAGGTGAGGGCGAGCGAGGAGCGGTGGGAAGTAGGTGATTTGGCTTTGGGTGCGAAGTAGCATTGAGAGCGTCCGCGAGGATGAGCAGAAGCAATTTGAGGTCGTCGATCGACCGCTCGACGCATTTGATGGTCTCGTTGATCCCGAGGACGAGGTGATCAAGGATGTCTGGCCTGGAGGGGCGAGAGGTGTCGGAATCGTTGATCATCGGCAGTTTCGTCGGGCGGTCGGATGTCGTAGGCGGATCCTTCCTCTTCACCCCAACCTGTCCATTTTCTTCTGCCTGTCCATTCTCCTCTGCCTGTCCATTCTCCTCAACCTGCCCATTCTCCTCGGCCGCTTTATCCTCCTCGATGCTCTCACCAGCTACCTCCTCCACGCCAAAGACGTCCACTTCCTCCGCCCGCTTCTCCCTCCGTCGAGCAGTCTTTTCCCTCTTCTGACATCTAGCGCGGGAGACATGGTAATCCGATATCGTACTCGGGACCAGCTGAGGTAGCGCGGTCAATACCGTCGTCTGAAGCTGTCGGGGGATGTTTGGCCTAGTACAGACTCGTCAGCATTGTCTGATGCGGATTGGACGATTGAAAACACCATGGCACTGTCAGGGGACTCGCAAGAACAGCCTTGACGACCTCCTTGTTCGTTCGAGAGCGATCTGCTCCAGGCTTCGCCATATTGGAGGCGGCGGACTTGCCGTCCTTTCTAGCTTGAGTACGAATTGTGGAGGTGGACACCGAAGCAGCAGCCTTTTGCGGCATCCTGGGCGAAGCTGATCTCCTCGTCTAACCAGTCGGCTGAGAATTCGATGATAGGTGAGGGAAGCAGTCATGTACCGGGGATGGCAAGGAAAGATCATCGGATCAGCGAGTCTGAATCTTACTCCATCATGAGAACGATCTCGGACGGCGTGTGAAAATCTGCCAAGGTGGTAAAATGGAGATAGGTCAATACGAAGTCACAGGAAATTTCGAGCTCGACAGGTGAAACAGATGTCCACGTGGTGGATACGCTTAACTCTCCGTCCCACCAGCGACCATAGGAATCTAGTGGATCAATAATCACTATGACGCGATCATCTATACACCCAAGTAACGATGCCTACAGTCCTCATCCACGGGCGCCAACTGGGGGGTGAGCGATCCGTTCAAGTCCAGGTTCGCCATCATTACCGGCTGACGACTCCAGCATCCGTCTAGCCTTGGTCAAAGGCTATCGCGAGAAAGGATGGGACGTGATCGCAGCGGTCCGAGATCCATCCAAGATGCAGAAGCTCTCGAGGGTCAGGACAATTAAGCTCGACGCAGCTTCACGAACCGACGCGAATCAGGTGAGCTCGAACCTCACTCCATGGTACCTGTACTGATAGGGTCGCTGGCAGGCGGTGGAGAGTCTGGGGTTTCGCGAGCTGGACTTGGTGATCGCCAAACGCTGGGAACAACAAGACTTCGGCAGCTGTCAAGGATCCCGACCTGGATGAATGGGAACTGACATGGCGGGTCAACGTGGGTCCCCTCCCTGCTTGGGACGAGGACTGATCAAGGGGACGACACAGGTGCAAGGGCCGTTGGTACTCTTCCAAGCTGTATATCCACTGCTCGAGAACGGGAAGGGGAGACTCGTGGTGATGGGCTTGGAGAGGGGGCACTATCGGAGAGGCACATCTGCTTGGAGAAGGAGCGTATGGACAGTCCAAGGTGTGTCCCTCAACCGCTCTCAGGTGTAGGGTACTAAGCTTACGTGGACCGGACAGGCAGTGGTGAATTATGTGGTTTCGAAGCTACATGTCGAACACCCGGATCTAGTGGTACTCGCTTTGAATCCAGGATGGGTAGAGACGTACAAGCGCTTTTGAACTGCCACCTCGCATTGCAAATCGTCGTGGTTGGCGGATAGGGAGATCGGCCATTTCAGCTCTAGTTTCCACGGAATGGAACAGCCCCCGTATACAATCGAAGACACTCTACGTGAGTCTCTCGGTCTGGGTACATGGCAGTGAAGCTAACAGGTCTGGTAGCGGGGATGATGAAGGTGATTGATGTGGCGAGAAAGGATACGACGAGTGGATTGATCATCGATCAGTGGGTCGTCGTCATGTGGTGTGTTGATTTCGCTGATGAGTGCAGCGATGGAAAGCGATTGGCATGGTGATGGGATATAGGCGGTCTGTGTTTATGGAACTGTATCAATATCTATCGTCAGGCAAACGGATGCCATCGTCGCTTCCAGCGTTCTGCATGGCATCAGCAAGAAGATGCTCCTAAAATGAAGGGACTCACCATATTTCGTCCTCCGTCGACCGAGATAATCGCATTGTCCATATACCCGCCAGCCGCGCTAGAGAGCAGTAGCACGGGACCGAAAATCTCCTGACGGAATCCAGCGCGTCCTGCTCAGGTTCAGTCGTGTAGAAAGAGTTTGTCTGCGGGAACGGGACTGACCGAGTGGTGACCGTAACGATGCTTTGTGAGCGCCAGGTACCAGCTTCAGGTTGCCGTTTTCGTCGGGTCGAGCGGTGATTTCGGTGGGAAATGTGCCGGGGAGGATGGCGTTCACTCGGATCTTCAATCTGCTCTAAGGTCAATAGTAGACCCTTCAGCATGTAAAGACTCACGGTGATAGTCGCCCAGCGAGCATGGTTGCCAGATGCACAGCTACATTGATCAGCAGCGTCAAGTCTCAGGGAATCGGCATACCGGCCGCCTAATGTCAATCAGCGCTGGACATGGCACATTAAGGGATGAGACATACCTTGGACACCCCGTACGTCAGGGTCGAGATCGGTCTGACGTACTCCTCAGCTGGAACCGCATTGACGCCACTAAGGAACGTACCGCTGGTTCGCAACGGCCGCGACTGAAGAGATGACAATCACGCTCGGCATCTCCGCCTTCCGCAGCAAGGGAACGAGAGCGGCGGTCATGAAATAAACCCCATTGATATTGACTGTAGCTCTGTGTCAGATCTAGACCGATTTGACTACGAAGGCAGACGTACCTGAATTGGTGATGTTCCAATCGTCACTGAAGTACATTAGCGTGAATCATTCAAGCGAGGAGCCTCTTATACTCGTCCACTCCTTCCCACACCAGCTTCTCGACCGCATCAGCTGAAACGCAGCATTAGCACGATCTGCAACAGGAATGAAACAAGGCGAGGCTTACGGTCGTTGTGCTCTGTGATTGGATTCTTCCACGGCCGTTGTACCGCTGCGTTATTCACCAGCACGTCCACCTGAAACGAGTTTTGTCCGTTGTGATGGACACCCTGCGATATGAACGTCCACGTACCTTCGATTCCTTCGCGTTGATAGACTCGACAATTTGGCGTACACCGTCTTTCGTCGAGATATCGCCTTGTACCCTGTCATCTATCAGTGTAGCCAAAAGACGATTGAGATGAGATGAGTCACGCAAAGATGTCCCCCCCGGACCGCTTGAACTCCTCTCGGACTTCTTTTACCGTCTTCTCCAGAAGCTCGACTCGTCGACCAACGATGTAGACCTTCGCGCCATTCTCTACGAACCCTTCGGCCAGCATCCGGCCAATACCGGTTCCTCCTCCGGTGATCACTGCGACCTATAGCACTTTTCAGCGGGGTAACACGACGATTGAGCAACAGAAACATACTTTGCCTGCGACCGAAAATATGCTTGAGGCTTTGAGACTCGATGCTTCCGTCATGATGGCAGTGGTTCAGCTATGGGAAAAGAGCCGAAGCAATTTCAGCTCGAGAACCCCTCTCAGGCATTCCTATATCACACGCGAGCATTATGTAATCTCCGGTGACTCCCTCTTGCTCCGCTGTCAATTCATGCATAGTTTCCATCGCATCCAGTGTTCTCTTCAGTCCCGGTCGAAGCCTAAAGAGAGGGTGTGGAATCATAGTCCACTGCTCAATCTCCGATGCACACACCTCTACCATCCTGGTCCAATGCGGCCCCCTCCTCCTCATTCCACCTCCGGCTCGTCACCCGGCCAATCGCACATCACGGCCACGAAGCACAAACGGAAAGGTGAGAAATCCAAGGGAAGCGGGAGGAAGAAGGTTGCCAAGGCATGTCTGGCCTGTCAGCGAAGTCATCTCACCTGCGATGAGCGTGAGTCATGCATGAGCCCGTCGGTACTGACCGGGATGAATAGAGAGACCATGCTCGAGGTGTATGAAGAAGGGCGTCGGGCAGAAATGTGTGGAGGGGATGAGGAAGAAGGCGAAGTACCTGTTGGAAGGGAAGGATCGGGGTGAATTTAACCAACACTGCTATACCGAGGCACAAGCTGATTGGACGAGGTGTAGATACGTCCACCCCGGCCGACAATTCGCCGACGATGACAACACCTGATCAATCTGTACAAGCCCTGGCCATACCACCGATACAACCAAGAGTCGACGACAATATCTGGCTCCCTGCCCCACTCGACAGCGCTGGTGCGGATGCTGGCTTGGATATGGGAGATGGATCAGACCCGATGCGATTTTGGAGTAATCCGGGCGCGACTCACACTGCGGAGGTACCGAACCTTTACCGTAAGCTGAGCGTCGTATGCCTGTTTACATACTGAACCGGTCATCTTAGCCTACGGCACCACCGCCGCCTCCGAATACCAGATGCTCGACTCCATGTTTGCCTCTATGTCCCCAGTCTATCCCAACTTCTCCGATCCGCAGATGTCCCAGCTCGAGACACTCATTCCGCCTGCATGGCCAAGCGAACAACCTCAACCTCAACCACCACTTCAACCGCAACTTCAGCCTCCAGCGCAAAGTATGGATCAGACGCCGCCGATAGCATATGAGATCCCGCAAAATCCGTGGACGACGTGGACCAATCCCTCATCCATGGCAGTCAATCAGAATGATCAGGAGTCACCTTTCTCGACCACCACACTTGTCAGACCTGGAAGAGGGTTGACGCCGAATGAGGTGTACCGGACTATCGTCAAGCCTTAGTACGTGACCTCGCCTTTTCCCAAGATCTTATGCTGTATACTGAGGTGACTGATAGTGACTACACCGAAGGCTATCACTTCCTGATGGAGTATCTCTCCAAGCAGTGCGTCAAGTCGTGGAGATCGCTGCTGATCGGAGCTAGTTTCGAGCAGAGAGATGTCCTTCGTGTCGTCCGGGCACTCGCTTCTTTCAGGCCAAGCCTAATCGCTCTGCAGTGAGTAGCCTCGGTTCAGCGAGTGGAGTGAACCTGATGCGAGATTTACAGAATGCCAATGAGTGAAGAGGACGAGGTGTTCCTCGAGCGGTCATTCCAGCGCACCCTCATTGTGAGTTTTCGCATCATCCTGCAGCCGTCCGACGTACCGAATGATCCACCTCCTCTGTCTCTCGCCTGTTGGGACTTTGGCGCTGACCTTACTGCGTTTCTCCAGGAGCTCGAGAAGCTCATTTCTTACTCGGCAACGCCGACTGCTGTCTGGCGGCGGACAGGCGAGGTCTGCTACGCCAATCCGGAATTCTGCGCATTACTCGGCCGAAGTGAGAGCGATTTGCTGGGGAAGAAGACATTTGTGTATGAGATGTTTGCCCGAAGATCGCGAGAATTCTTTAAACCTTTCACTTGGTCGATTCGTGCTGAAATTGGGTGCCACTATCAGTGTTATCTCATACTGGGAATCATTCAGCGTACATGCTTTTGAGAACACCACGCAAAACTTCTTTATGCCGACGACTTTGGCCGCTGAAGGAGCGGAAGTGGAATGCTCGTGCTGCTTCACGATCAGGCGAGATGTGAGCTTCAAGTAGACTCCTGGTCAAATCGTGGTAGCTGATAACCCGAATAGGTGTTTGATTTGCCTTCAGTAGTCATTGGGCAGTTTCTACCGGTGCCAGCGGATGATCTGCCTTCCTGAGAGGGGCAAGGGACGTCATCTGCGTCATTGTCACCTTTTTCCGTGCAGCCTATTCATTCCTGTTTCTCATGTCGAGCCGCGTTGTCGAGGAGCCGACGAAAGACAATGGGGAGTTCAGCGATGTAGCGCCGCTGACGATCCTTCGCACTCTGCCACACTCGGCTCTGAATTCACCGTATAGCTTCCGGTCGGATTCCCGGTGACTCAATAAAATTACGGCAAGAAGACGTTCTGGTCGCGCGGTCGCTGCCGGAAGGAATGGACCAGGAACCGGATTTGACCCTGAACTGGGTTTGGGTTTCGTGCGCGCTTTCTTCACACACCATCCACTATCAAACGAAACATCAAACAGCCTAGACTGCCTCTCGGGTATCAGGACTAGTGATGGTGGTCGACCTTGGATAGGCGGCCGGGAGGACCTTAGTGGATCTCACCCGACTACGACACGGAAAGCGGGCGAAACGGATTGATTTGCAATTGTTAGACAAATCCTCCCTAGACCTCCTTCTATCCGAATTCCTTCGTCCACTCCTCACCTCGCTTCCGAACCCGACACGTCTACAGACGTCACGTCGCATCCAGTGTCAGTCAATATCCCACCCCACTCCCGGTCTTCCATTCAACTCCGCCCGCCGTCCGCCTCCCCAGTCTATCTCCCATCAAAGGATCTCGTCTTCCATCACATCGAAAGCAAGATCCGTCATTCGACCCTTCGCCGGATCCTGCAACCTCGTCACACAAAGGACGGCTTGATCACATACCTTCCCCCCGCGGCTGGGTCTAAAGGTGCCCGCGGGCATCAAAGGGCCATCTTCCTCTGTCGTACGTCAATATCTCCTCCGCTCTGTCCAGCTGATCGATAGACAGCGCATCGATCGAGATGTCGGGAATCATTCACGTCGCACCAGACGAGTATCGACGAATACCATTGAATCACCCACCTATGCCTCCCCCACATCACTTCCCGGTCGAACACATCACTACACCCGTCAATCACTTCCAACAGATGTATACGCCCCCAGAAGCTTTCGCCAGGGATCAGGTATACCCACCCCCTGGCTACCCCGGCGCATCCCTGATCCCGCAGTACACTCCACAACCACAACCCGTCGCTGGCCCTTCCTTCGCTCCCGCCCCTTTCCCACCGCAACACCAACACCAACCCAACGGTCCGAGTAGCCGCTTTCAGGTTGGGTATCCACCGGACGGCGAATGGCAGGGACAGGCTGACTGGGATGAGGATGGCTACCAAGATGGACAGGACATCATCTATGGGAATCTCGAGGTTAGCCTTGAACACGCCGCGTCTGTACCACCGCCTCAAGTATCTGACAAGAATCCTACCTCAAAGGTCAAACACCGACGACGGACGACACCGGAGCAGCTCATGGTGCTGGAACACTGGTTCGACATCAATCCGAAGCCGGACGACAACCTGCGAGAATGGCTGGCGGCGAATTTGGGGATGTCGAAACGGAATGTGCAGGTGTGGTTTCAGAATAGGTGAGCGAGATCCTATAGCTGAGCTGATGCGGTAGACGAGCCAAGGTGAAGGGTCTGGCGATAAAGGAGAAGCTCGCGGCGGAAAGGACGGCTTCGGATGCGGAAGCTCTGGAGACGGGCAAGACGCCGGAACGGCAGACCGTACTCTCTCATAGTCCACCGCCGATACACCAAACGACCAGTCCTCCACATCAGCAAGTCCTTCTGCCACCGGTCAACACTGCCAACATGGGTCGACGACTTTCTTTGGCTAACGGCGAGGCGGCCAAGATCGATACGTGGGTGGCGAAGCGGATGGCGGCGGATGCAGGTCAAGGTCGACCGTCAGGCCACGTCTCGCCAGTCCGATCACCCCTCATGGGTCAAGCTGCTGCCGCTCGACGGAACTCCATCCCCTATCCCTCGCCGATCCCAGAAGGTCAACAATTGCGTCCAGCCAATGGGATGAGCCCGAAGATCTCGCCGAGCATCCGACCGATGCCTTCGGTCCTTCACCTCACGGCGATCCGGAACAACTCGCGTCGAGCCAGTATGCCTGGTGCGGCACAACTCATCTCCTCGGGACCATTCACTCCGCCCAGAGTCAGCTCTGGCATGTACCCCATGGGAATCGGTAGACCTAACCGAAGGCTTACACCCATCAAGGATCATGATGGCGAGGCACACTCTCAGTCAGGATTAGTCTTTGGCGATGCCGATTTATCGACTACTTACCTCACCCCTCCTTCCAGTACCTACCGGCCGTCCAACACTTCGCCGACATCCTACCTTCCCCCAGACTCGGGATCAATGATGTACGACTACCCACTCGATCCATCTCAGCAGTCGCCATTCACACCTAATGCGCCTCTACCTAATCCGACCTTCTCTTTCGGATCCGGAGCGATGCAGAGACACTCGATATCGTTCACGGAGGATCAGTCGCCGTACATGGCGATGCGGCAGCGGGCACGTATCGGGAGTATGGCGAGCATCACTGCATCCACAACGGACGGGGGGATGGAGAATGGGAGTGATTTCGGGCAAGACTGGATGGGTCCGTCTGGGATGGATAGGTTCGACCCGGATGCCCGGAGAGCTTCGGCGTGAGGCCCTTTCCTAAGTCACTTGTTGCAATTCTGCTGACGAGAGTAGACCCGCGGACCTGCTGCATCACCTCGGGATACTTGGGATCAATACCAACCTCCCTCTTCAGACCTCCGAGCCACCACTGCGCCCCTCCCCACTTGGGTCAGGCTTCATTTCCGACACCTCCGACCAATCCGCGCCCTACCCGTTCCACGATCCCACCACCTTCGCACCGTCCACCTCCGACCCTTCCTACTCGGACCACCAAGCACCCCACTCGGACATCTTCCACTCCAACTCCACATCCGAACATTCGCCTCTCAGCAGCAATGCAAGCGGCGGTCCTTCTCCACTCCACCTCGGTATTCCCCCTTCCCAATCATCGGGCCACTCCCCCACATTAGTCTCACCCCTCCCACCGAATCCATCGCATCACCATTCACAGATCCTGGCGCCGCAACCCCAGTACGCTACAGGTAATCCATTCGATATATCCTCGGAGGGCGAGGGGGATGAGAATAAGGATGAGTCCACGTTCTTCCCGGATCTAAGGGATGGTTCCGTTCATGTGCTCGCTTGAGCGGATACAGACTTGACTTGAGAGGGTCAAGAGGTATCACGGAAAGCGGAAGGCGGATGGCGGATGAGATACAGGAATGGCGGATGAGATACAGTGTCTTGTTGGTTCCGGGTGGATCTCGCATCAAAGGATACATCTCTTGGGAACAGAGTTTATAAGATCAGTTATATTCCCTATGTTGTGCTGCTCATGTCATCACCCGCGCGCCATCCTATCAATCTGAACGATGATCAGCTCTTGAATGTCATTTCGTTCCCGAGCGAGGCAGCGTCGTTTCCGAATCTCACTCCTGGCAGATCGAGATCCGAGTCCCGAGCGAGGCCATGAGGTGACTGTCGCTTCACCCTCGTGATCGAGCCATTTCAATATACCATGAAAGATGCATACGCTCTAATCATAAAGACCCTCCCACTCATCCTCCTCCTCTACTTCCGGCGGCCCGTCCTCCTCCAGCGGAGGTCTCCGCGCGGCTTCCTCCCTCTTCATCTCCTCCAGCGCCATCATCTCCAGCTCATCGCCCTCGTCTCCCTCAGGAGCAGCAGTGAATAGCGGCTCCTTCGCGATTCCCATCCGTTCCTGCTCATCCTGCTCTCCGCTCCGAGGAGTTGAGTCTCGATCCTCCGCTCCCGGTGAGCGAGGGCGAGGTGTTGGACACTTCGCCGGTGGGTAGAAAGCCTCTCGATACCCCTTCATCGCGTTCTACCCTCGGCCTCCCATCAGCTCCTCACTCCCCGCACTCCCCAAGTAGATTGAGTGTGAGTCGAGGTGAAGTAGGGAGGACCCACCTCCAACCGCCTCGTCCGACATACGTTCTCCACCCTAGCAATCGTCCCCGCAAAATCACCCTTGGGGAACATTCCATGCGCCCACATCTGATACACCTCGAGCAGGTCCCTCAGGTCCGCGACCTAGTCCCCACTCATCAGCCCCATCCCACCCATTCTTTCTTGCGGTAAGTAAAACCAGGGGATAGGGAGGAGGAGGGGGGGGGGAACGTACCTCGTGGCCTTTACCCCTGGGTTTGAATCGCTTGGCGGCACGCATGAGCGCCGGGAAGCCCTTGTCGCCCATCAACCTGTCCCTTGTCAACACCTACCAACAATCACTCCGCATGTGGTGGTTGCGTGGGAGGCAAAGACAGAAGGAGGAGGAGGAGGTAAAAGGGGACATACCGATCCGCATCGATTCTAGCCACAGGTTTCCGTTTCTTCCCCACCCTCTCCTCATCTCCACCATCCCGTCGACCAAAATCAAGGGCTGCGAGGGGATCGTCCACTGGAATCAGCCTTGACCCATTGACGTCCCGTTCAGTTAAAGGTGGTGGGAGGTCGGATAGATCAAAGTCGAGGTCGAGGTCACCGAGATCGTCGTCGAAGTTTAGGGGTGGTGGTGGTGCGCCGGGCCTGGGGGGTTGGAGCGATTGAAGAGGAAGGGGAGAGGAAGAGGGTGTCTGTGGGTGGACGAAGTGGGGAAGGGGGTGGGGATGTGGTGCTGAAGAGGTCGGCTAGGTCGGTCATGATGAGACAACGCTTGGTCTCACAGTTCGTGTGATGGAAAGTGTAATGGAAAGTGTTGACGCCAGACGCGCCTCGGGAGTCTTTCGCTTTGATTTTCGCTTTACTCTCGCAATGAAGTGAACCACGATTCGATGGCGTGGGTGACGAATACGTGACACTCTCGTGTATGCCAAGACACCATAAGATACAATACCATGACTCCCCCATCACCTCAAAAGACTACGTCGCTACATGTTTCAGCGGTCTTCCTTCCCAGATTCTCCCCTTCCGATTCTCCCCTTCCGATCCTCTCCGCCCGCTTGTCGTTATGCGTGTATCTCGTGATGATATTCTCCTCCCAGGCCTGTATGGGACCACTCGCTCTCACTGGTCGAGAACGTGATGGCGCCTGAGCGAGGCATCCTGTCAGCCTAATGCCATATGAAGAGGGGAAGCAGCCCAACTCACTCTCGGACAACCCCGCGCCACTAGGTTTGCGCTGGATCGCAGACCACCTCCTGCCCCCTTCATCCGCACCTCTATACTCCAGAGGCGAGACCCTCATCCCTCCAGCTAAGCCCACACTCGCGCTCCTCCCCAGATTCGGCTCGACCGAGAGACTGCTGAAGCTGCTCGGGAACAGCGGCGATCCCGGACCTCGCTCGAAGATCGGCATGGATGCGCCAAGAGCCGGAGTTTGGACGACGCTGGGTGATCGCGGAAGGGGGCTCTGATTCGGTTGACTTGCCGGAGCAGTGAGGATCTGTAGGCCGACGAAGGATCTATTACGCGAAGGCCGGACAGGACTACGGCCGATCTCGCCGTAATGCGCGATCGAGGCTGACTTTCCATGCCGAGATGGTTTCGGAGGGTTTTGAGGGATCGTCGGACGTCCACCTATTCGAGTCCCTTCATCGCCTTCACCGATGACGGCCAACTCCAGTAGCGCCGCCATTCCTGCAGCAGACTCGCTATCATCCTCGGCGATCTCGCCAAACTCCTCTCGTAGTTCTCGCTCCGCACGTTCTCTCTCTTCCGGATCCATCGCTTCCAGCGCGGCGATATACACCTGGTTCTGAGACGGGTCATATTCGCCTTCTTCACCCAGGCCCAAGCCACCCCATGAAGGCGGAATGTCGTCCTCCCCACCAGCATTCAACAAGTCCCCGTCGCAGCCGAGACAGACTCCAACCTTCTCCCATAGCGCAACGCTGCGCTGTCTCACTGCTTGTCGTGCGCGGAAAACCCAAGCGTAATCTGGGCATTCTGCTCGACTCAATATCGTGAGGTGCATGCAGAACTCGTCCCAGTTCCATTCCTCCGGTTTCATGGCTTGCCAATGCTGTCTTGCCGGTGTCTTCGGGAAGGCCGCGCGAAGGGCTTTGAACATCTTCTCGTTCGAAGGGTGCTTCAGCAGCTCAGCGACTTCTGCCGGTCGGTCGACGAATGGAAGGAGGGTTTCGTCATCGAGCTGAACATAGTCGACCGGTTCGAGCGCGACCGGGGGGTTCTCAGGTTGCGCAGCCTCTTGCTGCGTTCGCCGATTGGCCGGACCAGCTGATTTCCGCCGTTTCAGCTCTGTCTGCTTGAAGCCGCCTTCGGGGACCATGACGGGTGACGACAGGCCTCGTGCTACCTCGACGACTTCTTCTGGCGTCAGAGTTTTCCGTTGAATGCCAACATCGTTGTCGGTGCCGTACAGCTGGGTTATTCGATGAACCGCATCCGGTCCGCCGGGAGAGTAGGAGGCTGAGGGGGAGCGCATCGGTGCCAAGGGAGCAAAGCCCGCGAACGAGGAGGCGGCGAAGGACCGACGGGGTCCATGATTGGAAGTAGCAGGATTGTCACCCAAAGCTGCCATCGCGGAGAAAGGGGCGAGAGCGGATGATGATTTCGATCGACTAAAAGTCAGCGGAGTACAGCGAGATGAACTCACCGTTTAAGACCCGACTCCTCGTTCGGCGCCTTGACCAAAGTCAGCCTCGAGAACAATCCTGCTGAGCTCATCGAACTGTCATCCTCGTAGTCTTCTCCAGTACCCCATCTCGCAGCGTGGGCAATCAAGCTCTGTCGCCTACTGAGGGATTTCGTGATCGAGCTCGCGCGGGATCGAGTTCCGGCGCTGCTTGCTTCGGACGCGGTGTTTGAGCGATCCCGAGGTACAGTCATCGGCTGAAGGGGTGAGAACGCCTGAAGAGGGGACAGCGCGTTGATTTTCGACGGTCGAGAGGGTGAGGGGGACGCTCGGATCTGTCGAGGGGGGGAGATGGGTTCTTCGGGCATCATATCCCTGTTCCCGCGAGAAGGATTTCGGTCCACGTTATCTCGAGGTTTTGGTGATGTACGATGGAGCGCGGAGGCTGTCGTCCGCGGTAAAGTCGGGTGATGTCGGGGCATCGGAGCATGCACGGGTTGCTGCAAAAAGGTAGGTCGGGAAAGAGATTGATCATTGAGATGAAGTACATGACGTGGAGCGCGTCATCCGAGAACGGGACGGAGGGCGCGGGAAGAGATTTTCGTTGGAACGAAGATGCGGAAAGGGATTGCAGAACGGGTAGTCGTCATTGGTCGTGTCGAGAAGAGCGGGAAAGCGAGGAAGAAGGGTGACCATATGTCAGCGATCTATCACCATAATTCGGAAAGACCCGGCTAAGCGTCGTAGTAGCTGGTCGGCGGATTATGAGATGAGGCAGCCGCTCATACGCCCATCCAGACAAAGGAAGTCTCAATGAACGACTCCTATGCACAAGCAAGGCCACGAGATCGAGTGGCCAAAGCCAAGCTCTCCCAATCGCGAGTGCACATGCAGCGAAAAGAAATATCAAAGAACGCCAAGACTCACCTTGTCGACCTCTTCCGCCAACGCCCTCACACCCGGTGAGTTCGACGTCTCCCCTCTCGCCGACTCTTGATCCTCCAGTCCCACTAGCGATGATGCTCTCGATCGTGTATGGAACCTTGGATCGTCCAGATCGAAGTCGTCTTCCTCCTCAAGAGGCGTAGTATGGTCCGTCGCAGTAGAACGCGGAGGTGGAAGCTGTTCGACGGGTACGAAGGAGCGTTCGGAGAACATCCTAGTGGGGCGACTGGAATGGGTGGAGTCGTAGGTGCAGGGTAAAGGTGTGGCTACGGTAGAGTAGGGTTTGATGGAAGACGTGGGCGAGCGGAGCGGGATTTGACGAGAGGAGAGGAAAGATGATCTCGTGATCGGCGGGGTAAATTTGAGATGTCGTATGTGATCCGGATCAAAGGGGAAGGTCCACACGGGTAACCGATTCAAAGGGAAAACGTCAGTAGAGCGGCAAAGGTACAGAAACCCAAAGGGTGATTACAGGGTCGATTTGATACGTCAGCCCTCGTGAGGGGCAAAGCGGGGACCTCGGGATTCCAAATAAAGTGTGGCGACCGACATCGCCGAGCATTGATCTTTCGGTTGCTTTGCGATAGACAGTGTTTTCTCCCGGTTCTCTGTCCCCCTTCAATAGATCATTGATCATGTCGGATACGTCTTTCAGTCTCGAAGATATCTTCTCAGTCGCCGGCAAGGTACGTCAAAACTGTCTCCCAGCATCTCAGCTGACGGTCACAGGTCGTTGTCGTCACAGGCGGTGGGACCGGTATCGGCAAAGGTTCGACCACCTCAACGATTCAGGCTGTACATGCTTCTGATAGACAACACAGCTATCACACAGGGTTTCGCGACGAATGGTGCCAAGGTGTACATCACCGGTCGACGGCTAGAAGTCCTCGAAGCGGCAGCGCACGAAGTCAATGCTGGTGCTGGAAAGGGCGGGAAGGTGATATGGTGGGCAACCAGTACCTGAACACCCCCATGTGTCTGACTGATTCCACTTGTCTGCAGCATTCAAGGAGACGTAGCGACTAAAGCGGGAGTCGCCAAGACCGTCGAGCAAATCACCGCGAACGAACCCGTTGTACGTCTCTGTCTGGTCACGACAACCGGGACTTGTGCTGATCTAAGATGGATAGGTGGATGTTCTGATCAACTGTGCAGGCGTGTCAAAACCCTGGAGGAATCCCATCAAAAACCATAATGATCGTTCGTCTAACTGGTTGGGCTATAGGCGATGAGCTAACGGGATGGGATCAGCTGATGCGGTGGAGAAGCTTTTATGGGACGTCGAGGAGTACGCCATCGCTTCACCTAGTCGGGGATCCACTAATATTCACACAGTGAAGACTTCAACTACTCGAATGCCAGTGCGTCTCGCTTCTCCGTCCTCTTCCAGTACTGATCAGTCGATGGTTTCAGTCAATATAAATGGTGAGCCTCGAGAAAGAGACATCGCCATAGCTTCCTTCGAGACCAGTGCATGATGGCCCGTCCCGAATGTTGACACCGCTCAGGCGTCTACTTCATGACCTCCGCCCTGATCCCTCATCTCCGAAAATCAGACAACCCAAGCGTGGTGGTGATTGCCTCAATAGCGGGACTGGCCAATCAGCGGTGAGCAGCGATACTGGTTGTCAACTCTCGAGTGATCTGACGTACAAGGTAGCTTGATGGGATCATTGAGCTATGGCGTGTCCAAAGTAAGATTTTAGGCTTCACCACCTTCATTCTCCTCTGACCCTTCTGCAGGCAGGGAGTGAGTAATGACCTCGGCGCTGGAGTGCCCAAAGCTGACCATTCTAGCCATTCATCTGGGAGAGCTTCTCGCTGGACGCCTCCACCCGTTCGTCCACCCCACCCCCATATGAGCATTACTGACGACCTGTCCCAGCCTAAAGATCCGGGTCAACACCGTCTGCCCCGGCATCTTCCCCTCCGAGATGACCGGCACCTCCGGCGGATCCGGCCACAACTACGATCTCGGCCTCGCCCCTGAGAAAGCCGCTCTTCGATCCACCATGCGTAAGTCTCTCGTCCACCCATTGAAAATGTCCACTGACCTTCCGTGGGGTACGTACAGAACGTCCGGGCAAGCCGGAGGAGATCGTCGCGCCCATCATCATGATGTGCAGTAAGGGCGGTATGTATATCAACAACGCGGTGCTCAATGTCGATGGAGGACGATTGATGGTGAGTGGTCGAGCAGCTCGTAGACGAGTAAATGCTGATGGGTGTTGTGACACAGATGGCGGGGATCAACGATGGGATCAGGATGCCGGAGGAGACATACTCGTACTAGGCCGCATGCACGTTTCCGAAACAGTTTGAGTTCCGTGCGAGATTGAATGTTGTGCGATGAACATCAGATCGCTCGTGCGGGTTGGTGGCGATGAGCTCCTGTTTCAGCGGTAGCCGATGTATGCCTCAGACAGTAGGGCTAAGCAACGCCTCGAATCAGAGGTATGAAAGTGATCGTCTGACACGCTTTTGACGGGTCTCTTGAGCGACCACAGGGAGTTCGAGGACAGCAACGGTTATGCGTCCGGAGATGAGCCGATCTCCATTACGCATCAGAACGGGGTTCGCCGTATGTTGTCCTGTTGTGTTTCTGCCCATCCGGGTAGTTGACCGAGCATCCAAAAACTACAAAGGAAGGGATCCACGTCAACGGTGATTCACCTATCTCTCACGATCTCATCATGTCAGTTCAACTTCCGAATAGGGAACCGCTACAAGACAAAGACTCGTCCGACTACTGGGCATCGCGATCCTACCGAGATTCCCATTCGCCTCAACGTCCAACATTGACTCTTCTCACGAACCCTCTCCATTCCCACCTGAGATCGACATCGCCAAGCCTGGTTTGAGTGTCATCTGGTATTTGGCTCATCGAGCTAGAAGGACAGCAGGACCTTCCGCAGACAGCCAAGATGGCGGGACTCGATATCAACCCGAACCTCTTCCCTGCTCCTGAATGGCTTCCCGGCCGAATCAAGCTCCATAAGCTCGATATCCTCGATTCAAATGCAATCCCGGACGACTGGGTCGGCGCATTCGATGTCGTCAATGCTCGTCTCTTAAACTCCCTCTTCTAAAGGTGGCAATCCGACTCCCTTCCTCCGCACCGCGTCAAAAATGCTCAAACTCAGAGGCTGGCTCATGTGGAACGACATCAAGACCGCGAGCTCCGAATTTCAAGCATGTACGTTGGATCCGAGCAGGAAGAAGGATGCCCCGGAAAAGATCATGGGGATGCTAAGGGCGTTCTGTATCCACCTCGACATGGCAACCGACAGTTTCGGGATTGGGAATCGAGATATGGTCTGCACATTGTATCTGAAACGGAGTATCGTTCACGTTCGGCATACTGGAAGGCCTTGACGGACCCCTTACTACAGCTACTCGAGGAGCTGGGAGATCGTCTGCCAGATGAAGTCGAGGAAGTGAAACCTATGCCGTATGTCTCCCAAACGGTGTCTTTATGCTGACGGTTTTGGGCGTCTAGGTGACCGTTGGCGGCAATCTCGAAGAGCGAGTTCAGGCAGTTGTTCGCCGAGACCTTGGAGGAGAATAGGAATGGAGTGGCTTTGATCCTGGAATCAAGCTTTGAGCTAGTCGCGCACAAGACCGGCTGATCTATAGCGATGCAGACTGCTTGCCGCGCATTATTACTGGTCAACACGCATGGTATCGATCCTCGTCCAAGATTGTGTGCTCTTGTACACCACGTAAATGATCGGTTATAGCGAGACTATGGATCAAGTGATTGATGTTCTCCGACTGCGTTCTGGTCAGTGGACCTCTCATCACCGGTCTTCATTGCAAACAGCCGAATCCTTGAAACTTGAGAAACAATGCGTCTAGCGACCAGCATTCAACAAGCCCTGCCAGAGTCATAATGCCAGACATTGAGCATGTTCTGGCTGGATGTGAAGGGTCTGCGTTCTGTCTCCAATTGTGTCATAAGGGTGAAACAGTGAAAAGCAGGGGTCACCGGCAATCAGGTATTTAGTATTGTCCATTACTGGATATTGAGCTGAGTCCATCTAGACATTCAGTCAGACATACACAATATCATTACATACCAGAGATGTTGCCACAGACGCTTTTCCTACCTGTGGCGGCGTTGGGACTTGCCAATACTCCAATCACATCGTTTACCAGAGTCGGCGGCGTCATCAAGCATCTCTCATTCCGGGGAAGAAACACCCTCATTTGACCTGCTTCAACGCGACAATAACACTGAACCTTCACCTGGACTTGTACTCCGCTAGTCCAACTGGACTGACGCCTGTAAAGACCAATGGCAAGGGTATGGGTGTGATGCCGATTGCCCGTGCACTCTCGGTGGTCCAGCATACGTAACCTTGCCCCCATGTTTTTTTCACTCAAAGCACCCGTCAGACGTCTTCACCCTCTTCGTATACCCATCTCCGACAGAGTGGAATGATATGATTAGCATATTCCGAGAAGCAGGAACAATCCGGACCAAAAGGCCCGGGACGACGTCAACGACGGTCAGCATATTTCAAGTATGGGTGAAGATCATGCTTGGCTGATTGGATGATTTAGTGCACAATGTCTACCAGTGTGATAAGTGCCTACACCAATGCAGATCACCCATGCCTGACCCTTTCTTCGTCTCAGGGACACTGGTCAGTATGTGGCCTGCTGCCCAACGAAAGGACACAAATGTACGGTGTGAAGGCTTGTGGCAGTCTGGATCACAGCTACGCTTGGAACAGATGTATGGCTGTTGCGGACATTTGGAGCCAAGTTATCGTCATGGCATTTCAGCTGAACCAGAACGTTTTGTGCCTTGAGAGAATATTGGGAGCAGCCGATGTATGTCAGAGCGGTGCAGGTAGCTGGGCGGATGAAGAAGCAGTACTTTTGAGGACACAATTGTGAAATGCAGTTTGCGGCGCTTCTGCATGTCATTGGACTGGTTGCGATTTGTGCAGGGACGAGAGGGTGGACCTGTGGGACGACTCGAGATTATGGAAACGGAAAGTCTATTCTGTTGCAAGTCATGATGAATTCATAGACCGAGAAAGTGAAGAGAAACCTAGAAGTACACATGCGCATCCGTCTCCTAGACCTTTGATCGAACCGACATATCCGTGCGCCACAACTCCGTATGTGGCTCCTAGATGTCTCCAGACCCCGTCTCCGACATGTTCTCCCAAACTCATATGGCCAAGGATACAGCATGTTTCAGGCGGAAGTGAAAGGTGTGAATTGTCTCCCCACTGTGACAGAGCTGCAAGACGAAATGGCCCTTCCGGGTCATCCTTTCTCTTTCGTCCCCCTTGCCAGGGGTCAACATGGACGATATTATTTGTATTGTCTTAATGCACAATACCTATCTACGCATCTCGACCTTCAATTAATCATGATTGATATTACCGTACGGCAGAAATGTTGACCCAGACTCTTGTGCTACTCATCGCAGCAACGGGATTTGCCGTTGCCGACTCATCAGCCTCATCGTCATCTTCGGTTGTGCCTCATGCTAAGCAGGGATCACCCTCAGCTAATCTGCTGCTGCGCGACAACAACGCCGAGCAGGCTAAACAGTCGTTACCAGAACTTGTATTCTATTGGGGGAACTGGACCAAAGTGTGGAATGAGAAGGAAGTTTGGGGCGATTGGGGTTGTGATGCCCATTGCGATAAGACACTTGGTGGTCCGGCAAATGCCACCTTCACCCCGTTCGATAAGTCCCACAAGTCAGAAGTCTTCACCATGATCGCATACCCCTCTGTTGGCGACTGGCACACGTTTGCAAACTCGCTGCAAGCAAAGAGCACAACGGTCAGCGGGACCACCCAAAAGACTGTCAGTGTACTTTAGGAAAAGTCGCGGCTGATCTGGGTGCTTTAGTGTACGATCTTCCAGGCCAGCACTCCTGTGACGAGTGCTTACGCTTTGCAAGTCACGAATACATCACCCTTCTTTGTAAAGGCGACGAATGGTCCATACGTGGGCTGCTGCCCAAAGAAAGGGCAAAAGTGCAAGGCGTGAAAACTTCAAACATCAGAGTCATCGCTCCTCCTGACGCAGATGTAAGGCTGTTCCAGACATTCTTCATCCAGCTGATCGAATTCTTTCGGCAGAAACTCGATGTGTCTTGCCTTGACACTCTTCGACTGGAAAATTGTGCGCAGCCGATCGTTTGTGGAAGCGGTATCTGTGAAGGCGTGGATGGTGTTTGAGTATGAGGATATGACAAGTTTTCTCGTTGACGATTCTTCGAGTTTCGACCTCGTGATGTCACACAGCTAACCAGGTCTCCAGGGAGTGGATTAGGACGTTGGGGGCAGCTACGATCCATACCTTACTTGGACGGCTCGTGAGGTCGAGTAGATCAGCGATACCCAAAGTCAGTTTGAGAGCTCCACTGTCCTCCCCACCCCGGGCATCTTGTTGAACGGCCGTCCCCACATACACATCCTTCATCGGCATCCCCAAGCTATTGAGACGTCTAGGCGGTGACATTGAAAGTACGCGCGGTGCATCACTGCAAACTGATAGCCATGCCCCCATCCACCAACAGACTCGCTCCAGTCACATACCTCGCCAGACTCGAGCACAGCATGATCGTCGGTCCTGCCAGGTCCTCGGGTACGCCTAGTCGGCCTAGCGGGACTCGCCGGGTCTGGTCTGCGCGCTTCACTGGGTCGGACAGGTCTTCTTTGTTGATGTTGGTCTCGATGGTTCCTACGGGATCATCCCATCAGCCTCAGTCTCGGTCCTAGCAGCAACCATTCCCAGAGAATGGGGAGCGCTGTTTCCCAGAGTATAAAGACCGTACTCACCTGGAAGGACCGAGTTACACCGTATCCCCAAAGGCCCCAACGCAATCGCACAGCTCTCCATCAAACTCTTCAACCCTGCCTTCGTCGGCGTATAATGACATTGCTCCCCTCCACCCATCAACGCCGAGATCGAGCTGATGGCAATGATGTTGCCCCGTTCCCCGTCGATGAGTTCCTGCGTCGCCATCTGGTTGGCGACCGCTTGAACGAGGAAGAAAGCGCCGTTCAGGTTGACATCTTGGACTCGACGCCAAAGGTCAGCGGGGAGGGTGAGGAGGGGATGAAAGGGGCAGATTCCGGCGTTGGAGATTAGGTGGTCGATTCGTCCGAAGGTGTCTATTGCCGCTTTCACGATCTGGATGCTTCGTTAGGTAGGTAAGAGGGCAAGACGGGGACGTACGGAGGAAGCGGTGGATGCTTCGGCGATGTCACCGGCCACTATGACGCTCTTCCCGCCGGCCTTGTGTACCTCGCTAGTGACTTCTTCGATATCGGATTGTGTTGAGGGGCCAAGGTGATGCAACACGACGTTGGCACCATTCTTCGCAGTGACTTGGTTCCTTTGTTCAGCTGGAGGAAGCCAGAAGGTAGGAACCGACGCACGTATAGCTATGGCCCGTCCTATCCCAGTGGAGGAGCCGCTGACGATGACAGTCTTGCCAGGAAGGAGGTTATAAGCCATGATGGCCGCCTGGACAATGTATCAGTGACGCAGAATGACAACCAGAATGCCAACAGTTCTAGAACGCTCGACACATTGCAGGATTGGCGAGGGCTAAGAGGCTCTTGCTTTGTTTTCCATTCGCCCTCCTATGACTTTTGAACCAGTTCGGCTTATGTAATCGCAACCATGGGATAACACGTTTCCCGACGGGCCCCAATCGGGCCGGAACTACGGGAGAATGACATCCCGATACCACATCCCAACGGCTTTCTCTCGCTTTGATCGTCTTCCAGCGCGCACGACTCCATACTCCTCAGTTTGTAGGTTGAGAAACTAGTATCATTGAGATCATGCCCGGCAAAGCTTGGCCTACTATCGTTCGTCCAAGTTCGCAGTGGTGGGGTACTGGCTGATCGTGACAGGTCTCGCTCGAGACTTTCATTCCTACTGCTCATGGCAGTGGGGGTGATTATCACCGGCAAGGAGGGGATCATTGGAGTAAGTTTCATCCCAAGCCCTCCCTGTTCTCCTGGTTCTGCCGATTTCTATGCTCGCTCCCGAACGCGTGGGCAATGCTGCTGGGCTTTGTGTCATCACCCGCTGTCAAGTTTAGGGAGCATCCACTTCTCCCCTGATTTGGCGAGACTGGAGAAAGTACTCTTTGCGATTCTGCTGGAGCTCGTGGATCCCATACAGACCACTTCGGCTCTGATCCGTCCACCGGCAGACTCGCTGACGCTCGTTCAGTCGTTGCCGGCAACATCTCCTGCCCCATGCACAAGTTCCCCGAATACCGCACCTCCCGCACCTCATGGGGTATCGGTGTCCTCGGTTCCATATTCGTCAAACTCACCGCATCAGACGGTACCATCGGCTACGCCACTGGTTTCGGCGGTCCCCCGGCATGTTGGTTGATCGAGGAGCATTTCAAGCGGTTCGTGATCGGTCAGGATCCGAGGGATACGAACAAGATTTGGGATATGATGTTTAGGGCTAGCATGTTCTATGGGCGCAAAGGTGGGTCGAGCTCTCCGCTTATCGTGCACCCTTCTCCACCAAAAAGAAGAGTGGGACAACGCTAATGGGGTTGGGTCAGGACTTCCCCTCGCCGCGCTGAGCGTGGTGGATCTCGCCATCTGGGACCTAATCGGCAAGATCCGTGACGAGCCCATCTACAAGATGATCGGTGGACGAACCAAGAAGGAGATCCCGCTCTACCTCACCGGTCCTCGTCCGGAGGTTGCGAAGGCCCTCGGGTTTTGGGGGAGCAAGGTCGCTCTCCCGCATGGTCCCCCGGATGGGCATGAGGGGATCAGGATGAACGTACAGTATCTCAAGGAATGTAAGGCTGCTGTCGGGGAGGATTACCCGGTTCAGGTGGATTGTTATATGTCGCTTGATGTGGTGACTGGTCCGTACCGTAGGCGAGCGACAGCTGATGAGGTATAGCCATACACGATTGCCCTCGTCAAGGTGAGTCAAGCCAAAGAGAATTCAGAGGCGCTGGGGAGCTGATTGGCTTCATTCAGGCATGCGAGAAGGCCGGCGTCGAGATCAACTGGTGGGAAGAGGTTCTCCACCCGGACGACTTCGACGGTCACGTGAAGCTTCAACAAGCGTTGCCTCACGTCAAGTTCACCACCGGCGAGCACGAGTACTCCAAGTAAGCAGCTCACCCGACATCTCAGGCTCTTGTGCGTCCACTGACCTTGGCTAGGTACGGCTTCCGTAAGCTCATCGAGGTGAGAGGCTGCCAATGCGAGATCTCGACCCCAGCTAACGTCGTCTCCTCGCAGAACCGCGCAATCGCCATCATCCAGCCCGACGTCATGTGGCTCGGCGGTCTCACAGAGCTCATCAAGGTAGCGAGGTGAGCACGGCTGCTTACCAAAAGGGGGATGGCAAATATGGCAATGAGCTGAGACAGGTGACAGCATGGCCGCGGCATACGACATCCCCGTCGTCCCCCACGGTAGCGGGCCATACTCATTCCAAGCGATCATGTCGTTCCCAAACTCCGACTTCTGCGAGTACATCGTGAGTCCACCTACGCTCTTCCTTCATCCATCCCAGGCATCCCATCCAGATCGTCGATTTCAAACCCAGATCACATCACGCGGTCCTCTCGCTCCTCCCTTCTTGTCTCCATCCCTCAATGAGGAAGCCCCGGCTGACGGTCCCAGGCGAACTCACCCGATGGCAAATCCATCGCGCCCTCCTTTGGCAACCTCTTCCTGAACGAGGTCCTCCCCCACAACGGCAAGATCGACCTCACCGACGAGCCCGGGTTCGGACTCGAGCTGAACCCTCAAGCCGAGCTTGTCCCTTATCGCTCGTTCTTCAGCCCTGTCAAGGAGCTTGGTTCAGCGGGTGAGGCGGAGGATGAAGAGGCGAAGGTTAGGGGTGCCGGGGGTCATTAGTGTTATGCTGGTATGATGAAATGTAACTTTGCCTACTTCACGCAGAGTTCGTGTGTTCGCGTGACTTCGCTTAGCAGGACTCTCGGCGTATGATCCACCAAAGAGGGTTTCAGCTGGATAGCAATCCCGACCATGTTGAATACTCATAGATCTCGCCTCTAGTGTCCATAACGACGTCTGACCTCTACGACATGACGAAACCCGCTCCACCCCTCAAGATCGTACTAACACTCCTCCAAAACAGCGTTTCCGCCTGTTCCATCTCCCCCTCAAACTTTCCCAACCAACCCTTGAACCTTACCACATCCCCATCCCTGACCCCCTCCCTATCCTTCATACGACGCACCACCACTTCCACCGCATCCTTTGCCGCGGTCTTGGTATCCACGTCGATCGACTCCGTCGTCACCGCTCGATACCACCATACCCTCACGAGCAGCATCACCGAGCGTTTACCGGATTCGTCGGCTCGCCAGGAGTTGGTTCGTCGGTCGGCGAGTTGGGCTTCTTTGGTCCCTTCGATGAGGAAGGACCAGCCTACTTCCCGGGCGGCCCAGGTGGCGTATACCTCGGATGTGACGAGGAGGGAGGTACGTTTCTCGTTGGCTATAGCTAAGCGAGGTGCGAGACTCGCCATGAAGAGGGACGAGTAGGCGATGTTGGTGAGTGTATCCGTCTTGGCTCGTGCGAGTTGGGCTGCGGGCAGGTCGGACGTGGAGAGGATTGACAAGGCGAGTTTGTACTGCTTGATCGCCGCTTCGAGGAGCTGCCACGCCGACCCGGCGAGATCGGCAGAGGGAATTGTATCGGTCACATCGCCTTCTCCACTGAGGCTGATGACTGAGGCTTTCCGACTCCACTCGCTGGTCCCATCGGGTCCAACGAGTGGAGCAGACATTGACGATTGTCGACGATGGCGACCGACTGTCGCGTCGCTACCACTTGGCAACCACGAGCCACGACGACCCACCTGGGGGATCGGCATAGAGATCGATCCGCTGGAGCCGTATCGAGGCTCGCTTCGTGAGAACGAGGTCATCGCCGCGTCGGCCGGTACCAACTCCAGCTGCGAACCCTTGCGTTGATGGCTAATCTTGCCGTCAAGGTGCGAGCTACTCTCACGTCGCGATTCCGAACCGCGTCGGCTCGGACTTTGACTCGCGTTTCCCGATGGACGACGTCCAGTCGAGTTCTTGCGTAAGGCAACCCCCGTCCAGGATTCCTCCTCAAATTCCTCCTGGATCGTCGCTTCGGCATTATCGCTCCTCGCGCTCGACTTCCGTCCGTCCTTATCATGACTCGGTCTCCTCGGGCGCCTCTTCCTCCACACCAACCGCAGCAGACTGGCGTACAGCAATCTCGCATCTCCGAGCTGTAGGACAGCTTCCCAAGCGAGAGTTGCGGCGGCGGCGGATTTGGATCCTTTGAGTTTCGCGGCACGTTCCCGACATTCCGTAGCGAGCATCGCGATATCCGTTATGAGAGAGCGGAAGTCGTCTTCGTCAAGCTTCATACCCAGGGTGAACGTATGCCTCAGTCTCTCCAGGATCGATCGGCCAGACGCAAGCTGGACGCGAGTGACGAGATTCGCTGAGGAGGTCGCCGACTTGACTCGAGCGGCCGCAGCGATTGTCGCCATATTGCTCGCCTGATCCAACGCTTGCTCCGCCAACTCGACATGCAGATCCACGGTCGGAAGATCCGGTGCGAGAGAAGACACCGTGACTACAGCCGAAGACAGCACGAGGAACGTGTCCGCAATCGCTGGAGCCTGTTCCGACGCCTCCTCCTGCCTCAGACTCCTCATCCGATCCATCTTACCCGCCGCCACATCCTCGAGGTTCTGCAGTGCCTCCCTCGCGAGTATCCCAATCTGCCCATCCCAGACCTTCTGCTCGTCATCCCCCTCGTCATTCGTCTCTTGCAGCGTGCTCGACAGCAACGCGCAGGCCTGAGCCAGCGTCTCTCTTGCTGACACAGATTGCGGGGTCACCTTGGCAATCTCGCGGAGAAGCGAGGTGGCCTCCTTGAGCGAGACGATGGCGGAGCGGGGAGGTTGGTAGTTCGTCGCGATCTGGATGAGCGTTTTGGCTTTCGCGAGCTGGCCGCGAGGGTTGTTTGGCTTGAAGGAGAGCGCTCCTGCGAAACACTCGAGAGCGCGGGGACCTCAAGTGGTGGTACGCCTTCTCGGTGCCGACTTTGTACGTCCCGACTTTGGTCTCGTGGCCAAGTCCACCTGCAAATGTCAGCACTACCTTTTCACGCATTGGTGACTTACCCTCCATACAGCCCTCAAAGTCCGAGTACCCCAAGCTCTTCCGTCGAGGGGGATCCGAGAACGACGACCTTTTCTCCTCCCCCACATCCTCGTGAACAGCCGCAGAAGTCTTCTTCCTCCCGCTGACCGGCGCAGGACGGGAGGTGAGCTTGTCGTCGGTATACGGGGAGTTCAGCGGTGCATCAAAAGGAGAGACTGGCGGAGTAGGGAAATCGGTGAGCGGTACATCGTGGGTCTTTAAGGTGATATCGAGTGGACGTGGGCGGAGAGGTGATGGGGATGCTGGTGTCGCGGGTGTGAGGTTTCGAGCTGGCGAGGCGCGGGAGATGCGTGGGGAGGGGGAGGGACGAGGGGAAGGGGGCCCTTGTAGGGAGACGGGGGAGCCTGCGGCGGAGAGGGAGTAGTCGGACGCGAAGAGGGATGTGGCTGGCGAGTGGGGCATGTAGATGACTGTGTTAATCTTCTGGTCGACCTGATGTATCAGGTTTTGGCGATGTCTGCTACCGGTGAGGAGGATGGTGAGAGTAGCTGGACTTTTGTATAGATGAGAACGTCAGAATCTCTATGCTCTCAATAGTGCAGGAATCGATAATTAATTCGATTCAGTACGACGCCGTCACGTAAGACAACACCGTTTTAGCCCTTGAAGGTACATGCCTCATCGGATGGGATGGAAGCCTCCGAAGTCGGGTCGGGCAGGATTCCATGTCATCGTCTGATTGCATGGTCTGGAACAGGCTTGCGCCGAGGAGCATAGTCGGGCGAGAGAGAGGAGAAGCATGATTGGCTTAATTATTGAGAGTGGACGAATGCGGATAGTAAAGAGACGCCAACGGAAACTTTGTCCTAAGCAACTCGAAGAGTTTACCTCCGGTTCGATCGCTGATTAGGCTTCGGATCACACAAGACTGAGCAATTAAAATCAATCGGGCGCCTAATTCCTGCGAATCTCAATGGGGCAACTCTATCGAGTCACGTGGAGACAAGCGGAATCTACCGTCGCGCGCTGTCTCATGTTGCATGTCGTCTGCTCGTTTCAGCTTGCGTCCAAACGCGTACTTCTTCTGTAAAGGATTGTGTTCGTGTAAACCGATTGCCAACCTCCATCTCGATCAATCCAAAGCGGATCAAATTTTCAGCGAGTGTATCACCTTGTTGAAGGTCCAACCCCGTCCCTAGTTCATCGAAGAAGACCCTGATCTGTCACTTCCGCCATGCCGCTCCATCCTGTCCCGATCATTATCGGGACAACACTAGCCATTGTTGGATCAGGATATGCATTCAAGAAAGTACGTCTGCCTGTTCCCCTTTGTCCTCTACATTTCATCATCCACTCATATCGCCTGGGCACCTGCTTCAATCCTGCGCAGAATCCCAGCTGACTCGTCTTCTCTAGTTCATCTATGATCCCCATCTCGCTCCACTCATCGAAGCCCTTCTCGCCAGCCATCGCCAATCTCTGCCCTCAACCCCCATATCTCAACGACATACGAGTCCCATACCTGTCTCATCGAGCGGAAGAAGTACGGCGACCAGAGATCACGATACCAGGTTGAGAAGACGGGCAAGGCAGTCGGGCGGGGAGTACGAGCTTCTGGATCAACCACGAAGCCCTGTTGTGGAAGACGATTGGAGGCGAAGTCCGTTTGAGGCTGAGGGCATCCACCGGAGCACTGTCATCGAGGGCGATCTAGATGATACTTGGGGACGGCCTTCGGCGTACGACCTAAGAGAGTCAATGTTTACCGAACAAGTCCCCTCCCGTCGCTCGAGCCTCGGCTTGGAGCCTCCATCCAGACGAAAATCAAGTACCGTCCAACCCATCATCGACCTTGACGCTGTCGATCCCCCAATATCCGCTCAGGACGAGGAGATCCGCTCCGTGATCTTCAATTACGCTCCGACACCCACGTCCCGTCGATCTGGCGCTTCCTCTCCTGCCCATCCAATATCGGCTAACCCGCTTCTCCCGCTAAGTGGGATCAAGCCCGACATCCACGCCAGTCCTTCCGCCGTCCCCATCACTCTCATCACTCCCGGCCAGCTTCAGAACCTTGACGAGTCCACGACATTCTCGTTCCTTTCCCTCTCTCAAGCTTCTTCGCCCACACCCCACGCTGTTCTTGGCGGGATGTCCTCCGACCGATGGGCTGGATTCGACCGGGGATCCAGTGAGGATGATGTGGTTTCGTTACCGGACACGATCACGGGTGGATACGAGGATGCCGAGACGTACTCTCCGGCGTCTCGGGCGATGAGTCCGGCTAGGGTCCACTCACCATTACCATCAACGCGAAGCCCCGGGTTGCTTGCCCAGGACGAGAATGCTGCTGCGGTTGTGGAGGAGATCGTGATGAGCATTGTCCCTCCTTTGGTATTACGCCCCAGGGGACCGATGAGTGTGGTCAGTCTGAGCGAGAGCGAAGGGGAGGAGGTCGGTGAGGGCTGGGGGAGTGAGGGTGAGTGGGGTCAGTAGCGTTGAGATTGTATCGGTATCTGTAGTCGTAGTTTAGGGTGTGTATTCATATAGGCTGAGCTTAGTATGTGCTGCGCTGTTCAGTAATTATGTACAGTCTTCTAGACGCATCTGAAGGGCATGCACCCGATGGGACGCGTGACAGATTTCCGCGGGGATTGCGAGGTGCGGAGACCCCTTCATTTTCCCGAGGCTGGAAATGTTCCCGCCCGGTCTCCGTTCACGTGTCTCCGTCAACCGGTCTGACTTTCGGACCGACTATTCTCCCATGACCATGCATTCCTCCGGCCTGGATTGCTGCTCGGTCCAATGCTCCCCCTCTCCTCACTGATTCAGTCACGTACCGCTCAACGGTCTGGAAGGGATACAAACGCGACGCCGAATCGGAGCACCATATCTTGGTGTCATCCTCCGCCTTCTCCTTCAACCGCTCGTAGATCCAGCTCGCTGAGTTTCGCTTCGAGGAGTAAGAGGGCGAGAAGGGGGAGTTCGGTCTCGGGTTTTGTGGATGAGTCGGATCCGTCGAGGTGCGCCTAGCTTTTTGAGATATCTGTGGGGGCAAGCTGAGTGAGAGATGGTAGACCGCTGGCGATAACCTGTTCGCCTTGTCGGTCACGGAAGATCAGTCAGTTTGAGACCGAGCCCGTAGTGAAGCCGCCTTATTGACGTCGGCTTGGTGGAGTAGAATGCGATTCGCATAAGCCAATTTGCGACAACTGCACCAAGTGGGTTCCTTCCCTCCTTGTTTTCATGGTGCACTCGCTGAACCGATTAGATCCCCCGCGGAATGCTGGTACCCCGTCAAGCTCAAACCCGGTCTGCGCCCTGGTACCGGTACCGACATGGCCAAACGTCTTGGTGAGTCCAGCTTGCTTACCTTCCCTCCCTCCTATCCCCCTCATGCTGATTCCCGCAGAACTTCTGGAGGACCGGATTCAGCATTACGAGTCCCGCCTTGCCGACCAAGAAGCGCATCTCAACCAAGTCGCCGCCGCACAATGGCATCATCAAACCCCGGTCGTCTCCCTACCAACACCTCAAAATACGCATCAGACCATGACTCTCCCTTCCATCGGCGGCCCATCCGACCTGACCAATCCTCTTGATATATCCTTCCCATCCGCCTCTCCCAGCGGCCTCTCCACCGCATCCTTCCCAGATCCCCATGTCCTGCCGAGTCCCGACATCGTGCAAGATCTGATCGCCCTGTTCTATATGCATATCCATTGTTGGGCACCGATACTCTCGCCTACTCAGCCAAACTTCCATGCGCCATGGAATATAGTCGTCCACGCCATCGTCGTCGTCACGCTGCGCCTCTCGTCTGATCCACGTCTGGAAGGGCGGAAAGAATCGTACAAATGTGCGGCGAAACAACACGTACTCGGCCATGCCATCGAGTCAACCTCCATCTCGTCCGTTCAAGCACTCGCGCTTCTGGCGATTGACTTGATCGGCTCCGACCAAGGGCCGTCCTCTTGGGGTATATTAGCTCTCCTCACCCGCTCGGCAGTACACCTAGGATTGGCAGCGGAGGACGATCAGTCAGCCGCGTACAGTCGAGCACCGGCACCGAGCCTGAGTCGCACCAGTGTCATTCCACCCGCAGCCGATTGGGCGGAGGATGAGACGCGCCGAAGACTTTTCTGGCTCATTTTCGCGCTCGACCGATATGCATGTGTCTCGACCGGATGGGATTTTGCGTTACCTGATTACGACATCCGTCGTCGACTGCCTTGCGCAGACGAGATTTGGATCCAGCCTGTGAGTCTGCCTTATACCATTTGCGCTTGGGCTGAGAGAGCGGGACCAGCTCGCTCACGAATGGTTCCTGGCCCCGATCTTCCGGCCTATCCCACATTTTCTGACCCCGACCGAGCCGACGGTACTGAGCCCGCTTGCCTACCTTGTCGAAGCCCTCGACTTGCTTGGCCGTGCACACACTCTCCAATCCCAGACAATTGACCCTACCGACGCCCGCGCTGTAGATCGGAGACGTGATGCTAGTGTCACGCTAACTTCCGCGGCGAAGCGGTGGTTCTCGGATCTCGTCGTGGTGAGGGAGGGACCGCAGGGAGCGATGTCTCTCATGATAGTGCGTCTCCCTCAGGTCACGAAACTCTCAGCTGACTGTGTAAACCATAGCAAGCGATCCATCATGCGTTGGTCGGATTTTCGAATGATCAAGAACGATAGCTGATCTGAAAACAGAACCCTGCTCAAGCTCAACGCCTACTACGCCTTTCCGGCTCTGTCGAGCGGCGACCCGCTCGAGCCATACACCTCGACATGTCTCGTCGCTGCCCGAGCAGTCGTCGGCTTATCCGGCATGGCGAAAGAGATTGGCTTTGTAGCCAGCTCGACCCCGCTCTTCATCTGGTCTTGCTGGGTCGCAGCACGAGTTATCTTCGGTGCGTGACTCCTCTTCTTTGGCTGTCCGAGCTCATTTGGCTAGTCCACGCATTTGTGAGCCACCAACTCCAGCCCGACGAAGATTTCGATATAGTCGTCACGGCGCTGAAAGATCAAGCTGCCTACTGGTCCCTCGCTAGTATGTTCTGATCCTCTCTACCCAAATATCCGTGTAGCAATATGTTGAAGGATCCCACCCCAGATGGATATGTCAAACTTCTCGAAAGAGCGAAGCGCAAGTGGCTATCCGCGACGTCTGCAGCGGACAATAACCCGAACCTCCCCGACGCGATCCATGTCCTCCTCGATCTCCGGCGTACCGCCTATTCCGCGGTCGTGGCGAATTCGGAAGCGACACCGCATGTCTCCCCGCCTGATGTCAACCTTAGTGGACTGCCGGCTTGGGCGGTACAGCCGCTTTTGGGGGATCTGCATAGCTGGTTCGATCTTCCGGCGGGTCTGTTCCAGTCGGATATGTGATGCATCGCGTGTAGACTACGAAAGCGTTGGGGAACGCTATGACAAAGTATGAAGACCGAGACATTGACGATACCCAATGATATCCCAGACCAGCGATACCGCTTTCCGAGCTCCTGCTCAGGGCGAAACCGCGGCGCGGTGCTAGTGAGGTTCGGCGCATCAATGCAGATGTCCGGGATGCAGTCAAGTGAAGATATCATGCATCGGCATACGTGAGTAGGTACATAAAGTATGCGAATCCCTCCTCTGGACCCATCTCCCGATATGTGAGGGTAAACCCAGTTCGGTCTTGAAGATACCTGCGACATCGATCAGCATCGACATAGAGACTAGGCGCAAGGTTGACACTCGCCGTTTTCGGAAATGGGGTTGACCGAACGTGAAGCTGCTTGTTGCATCAGCGTGCGCAGCTGTTTGACGGGTGGTCGACGAGCTAAACGAATTTTGATCCTTTCCGTCTCCGGAGCACCCTGTGAACGGACGATGTCAGCTGCGCTCAAGGCAAACGCTGCGGTGGACCTGCCGAAGAGCTTCGGTCACCTCCTGCGTACATCTTTGGACGTCCTTGTCCGGTTGACTCTAGATGTCCGGAACCCGTCAGCTCTTGAGGAGCTGTGTCATCCGCAAGCTGACCCAAGGATCGCCCTTGGTGGTCAGCATCGCGCTATCTCACTTCAGCGCTGCCAGCGTCGGCGAGTGAGGATGTTCACTCCATCGTCCCTAATTAGGCGTCATCAGCTCCCTCGGCTACCTGGATGAGCTAGGGAGATGCACTCACCTTTGTCGATAACGAGATCAAACGACTCGTCCTCGAATTTCATGTCCAGCACATCCATCTCCAGCCAGGTCATCTCCGGCCTCGAAGCAGAATGTCGAGCCTTCATCTGCTCGATCACAGCTTTCGAGTACTGCATATCCCCATTCAGCGTGACCCTGCGCGTATACAGATCTGACTCGACGAACATCAACGTTGACGATATCCCACCAGCCGGCATCGTACATCTACACCAATCAACCGATGCCATGTCGAATTCTGCGAAGGGGACGTACCGCCTCGCTCAGCTCCGAATTCCCGCATCCCAGCATTAGTACTCTCGCCGCCTTCCCGGTCTCCGCTGTGAGTTCCTCGAACAGGGGCAGAAGGTATGCGGGAGACAGGAACCAGTCGAACGAGCCCAGGGGCTCGCTTCCCATTACACGTCAGCCGAGCTCATGCGGCTTGTCAATCGGTAGGACTTGCTTGGTATATCGCTGCTCCCTGTGTTGGTCATCAGCGTTGTAGTGTGAAGAGACAAGGTGGACGTACCAGTACTCCTTCGTGCCGTACCCCTCGTTCGTGTCCGGCAGGTTATCCTCCGCATACGATGGCATCACCTTCACAACGCAGAGCTGAGCTCCTTCCGATCTCTGTCCGAAGCTGACTTGAGAGGCAGTAAACAGCTAAATGCCATAATTAGCGTCAACATTTCGAGGCGGAGACCCCGGTCGCACGTGGTTGCGAGAAGATCATGTCTTGAGTTTCGACTTTTCCTGAATGATCTCACCTCACGGCCGATAGGTCAGGCTTCGCTACGAGGGAGAAGTCTCGCCATGGATCCAAATGTTGAGGAACCACCTCCGAAGGTGGAGATCGGGGAAGTTGAGACCGAGGTGGAATTTGGATCAAAGGTCTGTCCACTTGTCTGACTTGAATATCATTATTGAGCTGAAGCATGGAGTAGGCGAATCCCGTTGTCTTTCCTCCGCTGCAGGCTCCTCTGTCGAGTAGCATCTTCCAGGATGCTTTTGGATCTCCTGGACCGAGTCACTCACCGCGTCAGTGTTCTGCCGCCTGTCATGAGCTCTCAGACTAGACATTTGGGTCCGAGCTGTGATCAGTTGACGGATCCTGACATTGTGTCCAGCTTCAGATCCGGAAAGTGTACAACGATTGAACGAGGAGGAGTTCCAGCGGAGACTGAGAGGAGAATACGAAGCAGCTCAACAAAGACTGTCAACAGTCGTGAGTACACCCTCTACTGCTCGAGCTGCACGGCTGAGCGGCCACAGGTGTCCGACAACATGTCTCGTCCCCTCCGACTCACCTCCCTCCGCCTATCCCCACCACCACAACACACTCGCACCTCATTCCTCGACGCCTTGGTCAAGCCTTTCCTATCCCAACCTCATCCCTCCTTACCCGTCTTTCTGAATCCCGCACCACCACAACCTAGAACACTGCACGACATACTCCTGACCACTCGAGCACTAGTCGGACATCTGGAAAGATTCGACATCTTCAAGATGGATCAACTTGGGGTGCGGCTGGAACCGAGAAGAGGGGGCGATGCGGATGAGGTGGAGATGGTTCTTGAATTGCGAGAACAGGGAAGGCTGTTCTTCAAGGCGGGAACAGAGATCGGAGGGGGAGAAGGTGGAGCGGTGAGTGCGCTCTACCCGGATATGGCTTATGCAAGAATGTGACCGCACGGTTACGGAATGCACTTGGAGGAGCTGAGACGCTCGAAGCGAATGCTTCTATCGGGACAAGGACAAAATCTGCATATCAGGTCAGTCCGCTTCGGCCTAGTCGACGGCTCCGCAGCTGGCTCTCTGTTGTCGAAGGGACTGAAGTTGTTCTCGCAGGTCGCTTTCTCAACCCCTCTCCTCGCCTCACCCCTCCTCTCCTTCGCCATGTCGGCATTCTCATTGGACCGGGATAACTCAGCGTTCGCATCACATCGTGAGCAGGCTCAAGGTGGACGGGGGAAGCTTAGCGTATGCCGAGTCTTGCGAATATCGGCAGGCACGACAAAGTTGATGACGAGATAGGTGATGGCTCCGTGGGGTGCACACGAATTGGTCTATGAGTTTATGAAGCGGAATATTGGGCATCTCACTCCTGGAGCTTCAGTTTCGTCAGTATCCCAGCTGTCCACAAGTTTGGCGAAAGGGAACAGTCGCGTTGACTCTCGCTGCAGGATCCGCGAGCTAGCCGAACCGTCTACAAAATCCTCGGTCATACATACGTGGACTAGCGATACCCGCGATGACCCGTGGCTCGGAACAAGGGGAAGATTATGGAAGATGAGCCAGGTGAGTCTCAAAGCTAACGAATGCTGGAGTGCATCTCGCTATGTCAGCGAGTATCGCCGGGGGATCACGAGCTGAAGCTGATCACTTGACTCAGGAATACTCCGGCCTGCCTGGTTCTTCAAAACGAGCGCACTTCTTCAAGTCTACCGCTCAATTTGCATATCCTCGGTCTCTCTATCCGGGCTCACCCATTGTTCGTTCATCTCATACCTGTTCGTGTGTTTCTGACATAAATGTCCAGCACCTCTCCGTATCCTCCCTCACCACTTTTCTCCTTCCCCTTTACCCTCGCTCATCAACCTCCGGAACCTACCTGCCGGACCGTACCTTCCTCGGTGGCCCCAATTCAATACGAGGATGGAAAGCCGGTGGCCTCGGCTTACGTGATGGGCCAGACTCGCTTGGGGGAGATTTGAGCTGGGCAATGGGTTTGAGCATCTTCGCGCCGGTGTATCGACTCGCCCACTTGCCTTTGAGACTGCATAGCTTCGTGAATGTGGGGAAAGTGGTGGGGTACGACTCCGGTGAGCGTATATCACCCTGTTTAGAAGTGGTGTTGACGCCCAGACGGACAGATCGGTCCTTCAGAGATAATTTAGTCAAGATGTGTCGGAATCCGAACGTCTCTGTGGGTATAGGACTACGGTATCGGTGCGTCACTTGTTTGGTACCGCTGGGGGAGAGCTCGATCGCTGATTTTGCCTCAGGCTCGAGCCAATCCTCATTGAGCTGAACTTCACCATACCTCTGATCGGTCGACGAGGAGAACGGACTGCAAGGGGGTTTGGAGTAGGCGTGGGCGTGGATTTCTTGTGAGCAGGACAGTGAGACGAGGATTGATACCAAGCATAAAAGGCAATTTCATCTTTGCAACATCACTCATGTATACCTGAGCAACGAGACCTGACGTCTGGTGACCCAACACGGTCCTTGGTATCATCGCGACGATCGACTAATAATCCGCTCGTCCTTCGCCTTAGCGTCATCGCGACGCTTAGCTTAAACACGTGACCTTTGCCCCGCACTGCTCCGTTCCTGGAGGTCGTTACAAAATCCGAATCATTTCCTCATCCCTTAACAACCAACTCATCCAGCTCGTTCCGCCTCCCTACCACTGACTACTCCAATCATGTCAAAGCTCGCCTCCTCCTCCACATCAGCCGCCAAATCTTCACTCCCATCCGTCCGCCTCGCCGCCCTAGCAGCCGCCGAAGCCCGCCTCCGCGGCCCCCCTCCCAAAGCCAGAAGAGGAGGTATGGGAAGGACCGAGCGAGAAGGGCGATAAGGAGCTTAGGCTGAAATTTGGGAGATCGTTGGATAGGGGGATCGTCAGGGATAATGGGTATCGACAGAGTGCCGAGGCTGTCGAGGTGGGTCGTGGCGTGCATTTCTTATTGGGGGAGGGCGACGGTCTATTACTGCTTGAGGAAGCTAGGGAACGGCTAGGAGTACGGTGTATGCGCTTTGGCAGAGATTTTGGCGAGAATGATGTGAAATTCGGCTGACGTTAGATGGACACCAGACTCTCTTCAAGATCGCCAGTAATATCCTCGCTAACTCCCGGGAAACGAAATATCGGACTCTGAGGTCCACAAATCCCGCACTGAAGAACAAGGTCCTAGCCGTGAAGGGCGGACACGAGTATCTCATTGGCGTATGTCCCTGAGTCGCTGCTGGCTGTTGGCTGTCTACTGATCATGGCTGCTTGGACTGTGTAGCTTGGATTCCGGATGCAGACTCTCGACTTTAGTCAAGAATACGTCTTGGCGCCAAGCTTGAAGCGGATGCATGAGCTGAAGATCGGAGCTGAGGTGCTGGATACTCATGTATGTCCTGCCAACCCGCTCCCCAGTCGCCCACCCCCACCACCTCACTATCCCCCTCCTGCCCTCTATCTGCATCTCCTCCCTGATTCCTCCCACCCCGCTGTCCCCTTCTCCTCTCTATGCCCCATCTCCACCCATCCCTCCTCCTCCCGGACCGAACTCGCCGCCTCCCTCCTCCCTCCCCAAAGTTCCCC
>JAABUY010000848.1_pt1 | contig 47269 bp, 41 predicted proteins | sample 5560271 | NCBI WGS metagenome assembly JAABUY01 (sample SAMN10711886, study PRJNA513374) | rock metagenome | isolation source: Antarctica rocks | place: Antarctica: Victoria Land, University Valley | reverse complement strand
GTTCGGCTGGGGTGGAAAGATCAGCCGCGAGCGGGCGATCGGCCATCGACAATGGCGCTGCACCTGTCTGGCCAGGTCCTCAACATCGAATGTCGGTGCGACATCCCCGCTGAAGTGCGCGGTTGCAAGCTCTTTCCAAGGGCGATGGTCGTAGGTCACCGTCGACCGCAGCAGGGCTACGATTTTGCGACCGTCCATGCCGTGCCGGGTCACGACGAACTCCGTCCGGGCGAGCACACGGGCCGCGGTGGCGCGCGGCTGGGCGTAGCGCTCGAAGGTCTCGAGGATGAGCATGCGGCCGCCACAGCATGGACAAGGCGGCCGGTGATCCGACGGCTCGGGCGCCTCGTCCGGCTCAGGCGGCGGCGGTGTGCCGAGAAGCTCGCTGGCTGGAAAGCCGGCGAACTCTCTGTGCAACCGACACAAAATCTCATGCGTAGCCCCTGATTGCAGTTCGCTATAGGTAGTAGCAGCTCTTGCCCCCCTCCCCTTCAAGCAGTCATCCTGGGAGGCAGACGTGTCCCCTTGTGCCACTCTCCTTCGGTGTCTATTTCAAGCCGGCTAACCTTCGGCCCATGATCACCGGAACCTGCTCTATTGGGTGCAAGCTCGGCGCGGTGAACGATGCCGTTCAGCTCATCATGGCGGCGTTGCTGTCAGGATTCGGCGTTGCAGGCCTACTGTGCCAAGCCACCGTGATCGCCGCTCGCAGGTTTTCACCCGAGCCCGGCGAGACCCCGTACTTATACTTGCAAGAAAGTCTGATGCCGCTTTCACCTGATCCAACCTTTCCCCACTCCCCTGATCTCGAGTCCACCGAGGCGCGCATGCGCCGGGCGCTCGGCCTTGCCGGCGGCCGTGATGGCCTGACTGAACAGCCGCGATCTGAGCAGCAACGACCGAAACCGGACGTCCGCTCGCCTGACCGGCCCTTAGGCGATCGGCTGCGCAAACGGTTCGTGCAGGACGGTGACGTTCCGGTCACCCACGTGAGCCGGCATCGACATGACGAGAGTGAAGCACCTACGGTAAATCCGGCCGGCCGCATCGGTTTCGCGGAGACAGCGCTCGCCAGCGCCCATGCCGCGCGGGAGAGGGCCGAACGCTCGCTGCAGGAGGCGCTCGCGACGATCCGCGACCTGCAGACAACGCAGGGACATGCGGAGCTGGCGCGGCGCGAAGCCTCCGAGGCAGCCCGGGCTGCGCATGACGCCACGGAAGCCCTACGGGCGGAGCACCAGGAACGCGAGGCGCAGCTGAGCAGGGAGCTTACGGCCGAACGTAGCGCGCGTGTCGGGGCAGAGGCTGCCCTACAGGACGCTCTCGTTGCCCGGAGGCAGGCAGAACGGAAGTTGCAGGTCGCCCTGGCCACCAAGCCCGTCCCAGAGCCGAAGCATGCGCCAGCGGCGCGCACGACGAAGGCACCTGCCACAACTTCGGCCAAGACGACGCGCAAAGCCACTCCCGCTCCCAGGCGGCGTGAACCTCAGCCGGTGAAGTGGTGGCTCAAGACGGCCAAGAAGCCGTGAACCTGGCCCAGCCTCCGCCAACCGATCTTGTCCTACCTGGGGTCGCCGCACGGATTGTCCCAAACCAATGAGGTGGACGGCTCCTGTTCGGCATCGTGTGCCAAACTTGTGGCAAGTGGCGGTTCGTGACAGAGGTGTTGGGTTGGAGGCTGAACGTTTTCCATTCAAAGTCTCGCGGCCTCGCCCCACTTAGCCCGAATAATTCATCGGACCGCCCGAAATCGGCCTAGGCCACCAAACACCTGGGCCAGAAATTTCATTGCAAAAAACTTCATCAAACAGCCCATTCGCATAGTTGTGAGCGATATCAACGGTTTGGCTTTGATCGCGCATTTCTCGTGAATAATGCGGGTTAGGCCTCCATGGATGCCGTGATCCCGCTTGGAGCAAGCCCGATGGTTGTGGCCTTTGCGGCGGCTCGTGCCGCAGCGCCCGGCCACCTGGTGCTCTACCGCGTCGGCGAGTTCTACGAGGTGCTTCTGGACGACGCGGCGATCGTGTCGCGTCTGTTGGGCACTCAGCTGACGCGGCGACGCCAGAAAGATGCAGCCGACATTCCCATGTGCGGCATTCCCGCAGGATCGGCCGATGCTGCCATTGCCCGGCTCCTGGCTGCCGGGCGCAAGGTTGCCGTCTCCGAGCAACCCACGGAGCCATCCGGCGAGCGCCCACTCCGGCTCATGACGCCCGGCACCTCGGTCGATGCCCATGTGCTCACCGACGGAAGGCCGAACAACCTGGCTGTCGCCCATGTGGAAGGGGAGGCCGTCGCACTTGCATGGCTCGACCTGTCCACCGGGGAGGGGGGGACGTGCATGTCCTCTCTCAGCGGGTGTGCCGCTGCGCTCGCGCGGGTTTCACCGTCGGAAGTCCTGGTCTCCCGATGGCCGGACGGGTCGGATGCTCTTGCCGTCGGGATCCGTGGCTCCGGAGCGAGGTTCTCGAATCTGCTCGAGGATGGTCTGTCGCCGGACGAAGCCGACGCTGTCCTGACGCAGGCCTATGGTCCCGGCTGGCGCGAGACGCTGCGGGGCTTCTCGCCACCGGAGATCACTGCCCATGCCGCGCTTCTGAACTACGTCAGCCGAGTTGTCGGAGCCCTGCCAACTGGCTTGTCGCCGCCCCGGCGGGTCTCGGCTGGGGACACGATGGAGATCGACGGGCCGACGCTGCGGGGGCTGGACGTGCTCACATCGGGCTCCGGACGGGACGGGTCGCTGCTGTCCGTCATGGACCGGACCGTGACCGCGCCCGGTGCTCGGCTTCTGGTCCGGCAACTGTGCGGCCCGCTCACGGACCCGCAGACGATCGGCAGGCGGCTCACGATGGTCCGCTGCTTCGTGGACGGCCCCGGGCTACGCGCGGACTGCCGCGAGGCACTTGGGGGCATGCCGGACATCCTGCGCGCGTGCGGGCGCCTGTCTCTGGGCAAGGCTGGGCCACGCGACCTTGCGGCAGTCCGCGACGGCCTCGACCGGGCAGCCACGCTGGCCGCGAAGCTGAGCGCGTCCGCTGGACTGCCGACAGGGTTGACGACCGTCCGACGGGATCTTGCGGCGTCCTCGGCGGGAGAGTGCGGGGTCTTGGCCGGAGCCCTCCAGCGCGCGCTCGCCCCCAACCCGCCGCCGTCCCTTGCCGAGCCCGGGTTCATCGCCAAGGGATATGCAAAACGGCTGGACACCTGCCGGGCTGAGGTCGCCCGTGCCAAGGAGGGCATCGAGGACCTGCAGGCGCGCTACGTCGCGGAGACCGGGGTCAAGGCGCTGCGGATCCGGACGAACTCGATCGTGGGCCACCACGTCGAGGTGCCGACATCGAGCGCACAAACGCTCGGCGCAGCGTTCACGCTGCGCCAGGGCCTGGCGTCGTCCACGCGCTTCAGCACGCCCGAGCTGGACGGCCTCGCCACTGCGCTGGAGGAGGCGTCCGGCCGGGCGAACGCCGCCGAGCAGATGGTCTTCGCAGAGCTTTCTGCCGCAGCCATGGCCTCGCGCGAGACGCTGACCAGGATCGCACATGCCGCAGCAGCCCTGGACCTCGTTACAGGGCTCGCACAGGCTGCGGCTGAAGGGCTGTGGTGCGAGCCGGAGCTGGCCGACGACACGAGCCTGGACATCGAGGGCGGCCGGCACCCCGTGGCAGAGGCGCTTCTCGGCGCAGAGGGCCGCGCCTTCGTCGCCAACGACTGCCGGATGGGCGACACGGACCGGCTCTGGCTGCTGACCGGCCCGAACATGGCGGGCAAGTCCACGTTCCTGAAGCAGGTCGCAATCATCGTGCTGATGGCCCAGGTCGGCTCGTTCGTGCCGGCAACCCGCGCCCGGATCGGCGCGGTCGACAAGATGTTCAGCCGGATCGGCGCCTCGGACGACCTCGTAGCCGGACGATCCACGTTTATGGTCGAGATGCTGGAGACGGCGGCCATCCTCACCCAGGCGACCGGCCGCTCGCTGGTCATCCTCGACGAGGTCGGGCGCGGCACGTCGACGCACGACGGCCTGTCGATCGCGCAGGCCTGCATGGAATACCTGCACGACGTCGTGGGATGCAGGACGCTGTTCGCGACGCACTACCATGAGCTGGCCGATGTGGCGGACGTCTTGCAGCGTTCCACCTGCATGGCCATGGACGCCTCGACAGGACGCCACGGTGACGTATTCACCTACAGGATCAATCCCGGCCGGGCCGGGCGGTCGCATGGGTTGAAAGTGGCGGCGCTGGCCGGCTTGCCTGCATCGGTGCTTACGCGTGCAGCCGAGCTGCTGATGGGATATACATGCGGCCGCCACTCATAGATCAATACCGGTTGAGGGTTTTTGAGGTCGAGCCACCAGCTGGAGCCGAGGCACACCCGGGCGTGGTCATACCTCATGCGGCCCTCCCCTGCTTTAGAACATCGGTCCGATCGTTCTGCTCGTTCGATGGTGCAAGACGCTCCGAGCGCACGCCCGAAAGCCGCAGGTCGCCGCCCAGCGAGATGCCGCGCGCCACCTTGTAGATGGCCCGCTGCTGGTCCGCACGAACCCGGGGCCCGCGGCTGGCCTGGTCGAGCGCACCAGCGCCGGCAGCGCGGGGTCGCGGTCGCTGATCGCGGTCACTGCCTTGCCCTCCCGCCAGCCCTGGTCCTGCAGCGCCGCGCCCAGCAAGGCATGGGGCTGCCCGGCCACGCTGCGCACCACGGCAAAGCGCCGGGTGGCGTGGCCCTCATGCTCCACCTTGCCGCAGATCGCCTCGAAGCTGCGAACCTGGTGACCGGGCACGGCACGGATGTAGGCGCCGTCGAGCATGACGACGGGCCGGCTCGCGTCCGCCGCTGCGGCCTTGTCCGGCGCGTCCCGGACAGCCGTGACCTCCGTAGCTGCTTGCCGGTCGGCCGCCTCGAACTGCAGGGCAACGGCATGGGTGCGGGTGCGCACGCTCTCCTGGTTTGCCGGCGAGGCCGGCAGCAAGCGGTCCAAGATACGCGCCGCGTCCCGAAACGAGGTGCGCGCGCCCAGCTCGGCCTGCACCCGCTCCAGCTCCGGCGTGCACCGCGCCGTCAGCAGCGCGCCAACCGGCGAGACTGTAACCCCCGCCATGGGCACAGGCTGGCGGCAGCGGCACATCTGGAACCCGGGCGCCTCGACCTCGACCGTGCCGAACAGGGTCACCGCCCCTTGAAGTCTGCCTCCCGCCGTTCGCGGAATGCCGTCGTGCCTTCCGCCAAGTCCTCGGTGCGGCCTAGGTCGTAGAAAGAGCGAGATTCCAGGCGCAGCGCCTCATCTATGGGCAGGCCTACTGCGCGGTGCATCACCTCCTTCGCGAACCGCTGGGCCAGGGGTGCACGCCGGGCCAACATGGCAGCATACTCGAGGGCGCGGGGTAGTAGCGCCTCGGCAGGATGAACGCGATTCACTAACCCGATTCGCAATGCGTGCTCGGCGCTCACGCGCTCACCCGACAGGATGATCTCCATAGCGTTGCCCAGGCCGACGATCTGCGGAAGACGGATTAAACCGCCGTCGCAGGCGTGGAAGCCCCAGCGCACGTCCTGCAGCGCGAACTCGGCATTGGTCGAGGCGAACCGGATATCGCAGGCCAGCGCCAGTTCGAACCCGCCTGAGATCGCGTACCCATTCACCGCAGCAACCACCGGCTTGCCGATTGGCATGTTGCGGGTGAGACCACCGAAGCCGGGCCCGTTGGTGTAGCGGGTGCGGAACTCCGGCGCTGGACGGTTGGCGAAATCCATAGTGTAGGTCTTGAGGTCCGCTCCGGCACAAAATGAGCGAACGCCCGCGCCTGTCACAATAGCGACACGAGCGGCATCATCTGTGTCGAAAGCGCGCCACGCCTCGACCAATGCGTCGTTCGCCGCGAAGTCGAGCGAGTTCATCTTGTCCGGACGATTAATCGTGACCAGCCAGACTGGACCATGAACTTCGACCAAAATATCTTTGCTCATCTTGCCCTATTCATAAACTTAGGCGTGCGTGACTTCCAGCCGGAAGCCGCGACCACGGCGCTATGGGTCAGCTTTGCGTTTTCGAGCACTCCGATCCCGGCCATGAAAATGGCCTGATCTTTGTCTTCTCTGACATCACTCAAGCTGCATGCGCCCACCCATTGCACAAGTCCGTTCGGCCGCGGCAAATTCGCGCGTTCAAACAGGGTCTGCTTTGAACAAAGGCACTTGGCCGGCGTAGCCGGCCAAGTGCACGGCTGCCCCAGGCTGGAGTTCATCCGGGATCGGCACGATCCGTCCGGTCACACGAACCCCCGACGACAAGTCCACGATGACGATTGCGTAGATCCCGTCCTGGCGAAAGCGCGTGGGAGGCCGCCGGATCACGGTCCACGAGACGAGCCGACCACGCGCGCTGACAGGGTGTACGACGAGCAACGCGTGATGACAGTTTGGGCAGAGCTCACGCGGACCGGGATCGAGGTGGCCGCAAACCTCGCATCGCAGAACATCGAGGGTCGGATCCTCCGAGTGATCGAGGATATCAGACATCACACCGCTTCAGGATGTTGACGGTGCAGGCCACGCCTCCACCGCCGAGGTTATGCGTCAACCCGATCGCGGCTCCGCGAACCTGGTTGGCATGTTCGCCACGCAGCTGCCGAACCACCTCATAGATCTGACCCAATCCGGTCGCGCCAACTGGATGCCCCTTGGCCAGCAGTCCGCCGCTGGGGTTGATCGGAATGGTCCCACCAACGGCGGTGCGCCCCTCGGCTGCCCATGCTGCGCCTTGGCCGCGCGGAATCAAGCCCAGGTCTTCGGAGTCGACGATCTCGGCAATCGAGAAGCAATCATGCAACTCGACGAGGTCAACGTTCTGCGGGGTGATGCCGGCCGAGGCATAGGCTCTCTGTGCCGCATCTGCCGTAGCCTGGAAGCTGCAAAGGTCGATGTGCCCGGCGATGCGTGGACTGCCTCGCGTCTGCACCGACGTCATCACCTCCACTGGCACTGCGGCCAAGTCCGAGCGGCGATCGGCCGCAACCAACAAGACCGCGGCCGCACCGTCGCTGACGGGACAGCAGTCGAACCGCCGTAGCGGGTCGCAGATCAACGGCGACTGGATGATCTCATCCTCGCCAATGATCGCGCCCATCTGGGCGAGGGGATTGAGCAGACCGTTGGCTTTGTTCTTCCTGACCACCGCTGACACCTGCGCGCGGCTGGCCCCGTACCGGTCGGCATAAGACCGCCAGACGAGCCCGAAGAAGCCAGGAAAGGTTAGGCCGCTGAACCCATCGCTGCGATTGTCCATCGCGCAGTTCAGCGCCGCAGTCGTCGCTGCATTGTCGGCGTGCGTCATTTTCTCGGCACCGACAGCAAGCGCGACATCGCACCAGCCGCTCGCGACAGCGAGCCATGCGTGCCGGAACGCTATGCCACCCGAAGCACAGGCGCCCTCAACCTTCGTGCAGGGCACTTGCTGCAGCCCGAGCTGGTCACCGACCAGGCCGGCCAGGATCTCTTGTCCGCTCAGCGCGCCAGCCACGAAGTTGCCGAGATAGAGCGCCCCGATCTCGCGGCGATCAATACCCGACTCTCGAATCGCAGCATCGGCCGCTCGAACTGCCAAGGTCTCAAGAGCGATATCGGCATGGCACCCGAATGACGTCGAGCCGATTCCTGCGATAAGAACAGACCTCATGCGGTTTCCTCCTCCAACATTCGGCGCAACCCCGTCTTGAGAACCTTCCCGTAGTTATTCTTCGGTAGTTCCTCCACAAACCGGTAGAGCTTCGGCCGCTTGAAGCGTGCTAGGTTCTGAAGGCATAGCTGGTCAAGCTCGTGCTCCGGCACCTGACATCCGGCCTTCGTCACCAAGAAGGCGACGACCTCCTCGCCCCAGTCGGGATGCGGCCGTCCGACGACGGAAACTTCCGAAACGAACGGGTGGCGCAGGAGCACCTCCTCGAGTTCGCGCGGGTAAATGTTCGATCCCCCGCTGATAATCATGTCTTTCGACCGGTCGCGCAGCGTCAGGTACCCGGATGCACTCAGGCTGCCGATGTCGCCGGTCCAGAGCCAGCCATCCCGCAAGGCAGCCGCCGTTGCAGCCGGATTGTTCCAGTAGCCCTGCATGACGCAGTCGCTCCGTGTCACAACCTCACCTGCCAAGCCCGGCGGAAGAGAGCGGCCTTGGTCATCCACGACCCTGAGCATCGTCCCTGTTCGCGCGACCCCGCACGAGGTGAGCAGCTCGGCGGCGTCCGTATCCTGGAGGTTCGGGTGCCGGGACTTGCCGAGCCCAGCGATGGTCATGGGCGCCTCAGCTTGCCCATAGAGGTGGAACAGGCGCTTGCCGAAAACCCTGATCGCCTGATCGAGATCCGTGACATACATAGGGCCGCCGCCGTAGTAGATGGTCCTGATTCTGCCAGGGTCGACCTTGCTGACCGAGGGGCTGTTCACCAGACGAGTGAGCATGGTAGGTGCGATGAACATGGTCACGTTGCGGTAGTGCCCGAGTGTTTCACAAATCAGATCGACATCGAAGCTCGGCATCACGACCTGATGACTGCCCTTCAACATGTGAGGCAGGGCATAAAGTCCGGACCCATGTGACAGCGGAGCCGCATGGAACTGGGTGTCCGTCTCGTCCACAGCATCGACATCCGCATAGTAGCTGAGGCTCATGGAGATCAGCGTACGGTGGCTGAGGATCGCGCCCTTGGGGCGCCCAGTCGTACCGCTTGTGTAGAACAGCCAGGCAGCGTCGTTCGCGGCAGTGTCAACCGGCTCGATCGGATCACCAGCGCTAAGCCAGTCGTAGCGGCTGGTTTGCGTGCAGATAAGGGCCTCAAGACCCTCCAGTGACTGTTCAATCTCGCCGAGTGCATGTACGAGGCCAGGCGTGGTGACAATGATCCGAGGCCGCGCGTCCGACGCGATGTGCATGATCTCACGGGAGTGCAGCTTAGCGTTCACGGGAACGGCGCATACGCCGGCCGTCCAGCAGGCGAAGAGAACCTCGAGGAATTCACCGCAATTCTCCATGCAAAGCAGCACGCGGTCGCCTGCCACCAGGCCTGAACGGCGGAAAGAGCCGGCGATCGCGCCTACCCGCTTCCCGAACTCCCCGTAGCTCCATGTCCGCCCGTCAGCCGTGACCGCTGGGCAAGTCGCGAATTGCCGAGCGGCAGAGAGCAGCATCGTGGCGACATTCATTTGTTTTTATCTCGCGAGAGACTGAAGGATGTACCCGCCAGCGTGCCAGGGGCGGGCGCGCAATTGGTGAGCCCATAGAGCAATCGCCGACAGACGTCGCCGCTCACGGCTTCATCAGGGGACACTTGCTCTCGGAGGCCGGCATGATCAGGTCATCGGCCGGAATGGCCCGAACGATCTTAAGCAGATCCCAGGGATCCTTTGACTCCGACGGCGTTTTCACCTCTGCCAGGTACATCGGGTTCATGAGCCGCCCATCCGCGCGTATCATGGCTCCGTCCGCGAAGAAGTCGCGCACCGGCATCTCACGCATCTTGGCCGCGACCGCTGCGGCATCGGTCGTTCCCGCGGCTTTGACCGCCTTGAGGTAATGCAGCACAGAAGAGTAAACGCCGGCTTGGATCATTCCCGGCATACGCTGTGTTCTGGCAAAGTAGCGCTTCGCCCACTCGCGGCTTGCTTCATCGCGGTCGTGGTAAAACGCCGTCAAGATGGTGAGGCCTTGGGCTGTTTGCAGACCGAGTGCTTTTATATCGCTGAGCACGACCACAAGTCCGACAAGTTTCTGCCCATGCGAGGTGATGCCGAATTCACCCGCCTGCTTCACTGAGTTGATCGTGTCAGTACCTGCATTGAGCAGGCCGATGATCTTAGCCTTTGAGGATTGTGCCGCCAGGAGATACGCCGAGAAATCCGAGGTTCCCACGGGATGCTTCACTTGACCAAGGATTTTACCATCGTTGGCGATGACGACCCGACTCAGATCCTGCGACATCTGTTGGCCGAACGCATAGTCAGCTGTGATGAGGAACCAAGTATCTCCCCCTTCCTTCAGGACGGCCCCTGCGATCCCATGTGCCAAGGCGTTAGTATCGAATACCCACATGAAGCCGGTTGGTGAGCAGTCCTCGTTGAAAATTCTCGTTGTCGCCGGTCCTGAGAACAAGGCGATCTTGTTACGGCCCTTTGCGACCCCCTGCACGGCGAGCGCCACAGCGGAGTTTGTGAGGTCGGCAATGGCCGTGACGCCCTCGACATCATACCACCGGCTGGCAGTTGCCGTCGCGATGTCGGGCCTGTTCTGGTGGTCTGCAGCAACGATCTGAATCGGCCGGTTAAGCACGGTGCCGCCGAAAGCTTCAACAGCCATTCTAGCCGCCTCGACCGAACCCAGACCTCCGTACTCAGAGTAGGGTCCGGATTGATCGTTCAAGACGCCGATTTTGACGGCATCCTGTGCTTTGGCTATCTGGGTGAAGCAGACCGTGTAAGCAATCACGGCGGCGTATAAAGCTTTTCGCATCTATGTTTCCTCACCCCGTTCTGCAACTTTGTTCGTTTGCGCCCAGCCGTCAACGAGACACTCGCAGCCTGCGTCCTCCCGACCGGGCGCGCAGGCGAACTCCAGGAAAGTTAAATCAGGAAGACGCCTTTTCCGCCAGTCTGTGCATCGAACAGCTCGTACGCTTCCTTCGCTTGATCCAGGCTCCAATGTTCAGTGAACAGCGCATCAACATTTACGTCGCGCTCAAGGATGAAGCGCGCGCATTCTGCTTGCCCGATTGTCGAGAACGTCCAGCTACCAATCACGCTCAGTTGCCGCCGCAGCAGGTCTGGGCTCACATCGATTCGCATATCGCCGCCCTCGCCCACGCACACCATCGTTCCCCAGACCTTGGACGCACGGATTGCGGAGATGCGTGCTTCAGGCGAACTGGAGGTGTCCAGCGCTGCGTCAACGCCGTGTCCCTTGGTCAGCTCCCTAATCGTTCCCGCCGCGCCCCCAGAGCGCGGGTCGATGGTTTCCCACGCGCCGAATGCCTTCGCCCGCGCCAGCCGCTCCGGGCTTATGTCGAGTGCGATCACCCGCGCCCCCATGGCCACCGCTAGTTGCGTTGCCGACAGTCCCACCGGACCTTGGCCGAAGATCGCGATCGTGTCGGTGCCTGAAACATTAGCCCGGCGCAACGCCCCATAGGCCGTGCCGGTCCCGCACGAGATCGCGGCCCCGGCCGCGAACGACAGCGCGTCATCCAGCGGTAGCACCGTATTGGCGGGCACCTTCAGGTATTCGGCGTGCCCGCCATGCGCATTGTTGCCATAGACCTTGATGGGCACCTTCTGGCACAGCTGCGTCCATCCGGAGCGGCAGTGGTTGCAGGCATTGCAACCTTGGTAGTGATGAATCATCACCCGTCGCCCGACCTGCGCGAGTCGCTTGTCCACGCCGGCGCCCACTGCTGCAATGACTCCGGCCGGCTCGTGACCCACGATCACTGGTTCTAAATTGACCGGCAATCCCGTGGCCGCCGCATCCCCGCCTTTCTTGCGGCGATATTGGTGTAGGTCGCTGCCACACATGCCCGAGGCCTTCATCTCGATTACCACCTCACCCGGACCGGGTTCGGGATCAGGAAAGGACATGATCTCGAGCTCGCGCCCGCCGTGAAACACCACTCCACGCATCATCCATCCCCCTCGTTATCTTGCCATCTTGCGGCAGAGCTTCAGCAAGAAGTTTTCTGAAACTTGGCGCCCCGTCGACTCACGCAATACGATCGACCCGCGGCCTTAGCGCCGTTCGGGCACGTCCAGATTGATCGTGACGCTCTTCGTTTGCGTGAAGCTATCCAGCATGCCCTGTAATGAGAACTCCCGTCCGATACCGCTTTGCTTGACGCCACCGTACGAATGGCCGGGCACCTGCCCACTTCCTTGATTGACCTGCACCCACCCGGCCTCGATGGCGTGGGCGCATTGCAAGGCGGTGCCAATCTCGCGGATGCTGGCAGCGTCACGACGCGGCAGAACGGCATCAATGGTTGCGCCGGTGCGGTCACGCGCCACCAGGACCGGGATTTGCTCCGCCGACAGGCCCCGCTTGCTGGCTTTGCCACCCCGCTTACGGGCCGCCCTCGGCAGCCCGCGTCGCTTGCCCTTGAAGGACTCCAGAACGAACGTTTCGTCGGCCTCGACGATCCCGCACAGGCGTGTGGGCTTGTCCCGGTTGAGAGCCTCCAGGAACCGGTGTCTCCATCGGAATGCGGTTGTGTAATCCACCCCGCACCGCGTGGCCGCTTTCGCGATCGTTTCGCCGAACCGACCGACGGTCAGCCGTCGGGCGGTAACGTTGCCGGTCATCCAACCGGCCTTGGTGCCGCACGGTCCGTTGCACGTATCGATCGACGGCACCGGTCTGCAGGTCTACGGGGCGGGACAATGGCTGGAGGCGAACCATGGCGTGAAATCGCGCCGGACCTCCAGTCCGCTTCGCGGCCTGCCCCGCCGGGGGATCGCCTGCGGCGATGGCGCAAATTGCATCCGGCGGTCGATGCCGTCAGCGGCATGATCGTGGCACAGACCCTGACGGATTAGGACGTCGGCGACCCATCCCAGGTGGCGTCCCTGCTCGACTGCATTGATTGCCAGATTGTCCGGGGGGGGCGGCGGATGGTGCGTATGATGGTGTACCCAACTTACCAGACGATCGCGGCGCACAGCGATGCGATCGACGTGGCAATCCCACCGCGCTCGACGGCCGTGGCCAGTGGCGAACTGAATCCGCTCACACGGCGCGACCGCGATCTGAAAATGATCGCGGAACAAGGACGACTGGCCTGGCAGGCCGCTACCGACTACGGCCAGCGTTCGTTAAGAAAAACGACAATAGACCGCTACAAGGCGCTGATCGGACCCCGGCTTCGAGCCTGCGGCTTCGCTGCCCAGCAGACCGAGGCGGCCATCAATACGACGGTCCTGAACCGGATGCTGGCGGCTGGACACCCGGAATCTGTCCGCGTTCAGCGGGTCATCGCATAGCAGTTCAGGGCTGGGGTCATCTCGACCTCCATCCGCCAAGTGCACCAACGCCGGCGGCTGCCCGTTACGCCGGCAGCGGACGTCCGGCGGTTTCCGGAGCCATGAAGATGAAGGGCAGACCAATCACGTAAATGACTGAAATGACCAAGAGCGCCACCGGATAGGAACCGGTGTAGGCCACCAGCGTGCCGACAATGGTGGGGCCGACAGCGCCCAGAAGACGGCCCAGACTGAAGCAGAAGCCGGAACCAAGGCCGCGCTGCGAGGTGGGGAACATCTCGGGAAGCCAAATCGTGTAGAGGGCGAAAATCCCGTTGGTGAAGAAGCCGAGCAGGGGCAGCAGAGCGATAAACAGGAAGACGTTGCCCAGCCACATGATGGCACCGACATAGGCGACGAGGTTCATCACCATCGAGCCAAGGAAGAAGACCGCGGCGGTTGTCCGGCGCTTGCCGAACCAGTCCGCGATGAACGGCATGGCAAGGCAGCCGATCAGCGTGCCGATGTTGGTCACGACGCCAGCCCACGAGGCCATGCGCTGCGCGTCCGGTGCAGCCCATCCGGCTTCGGTCAGGCGGCTCACGATCAGCGTCGGCGCCCAGAAGGTGGACGACCAGACGCCGAGGATGATGCAACTCATCATAAGTGCGCCGGACCACGTGCTGCGCGCCCAGCCGCCGACAAACAAGTCGCGCAGAGTGGTGGTCGGCTTGCCAGCGGCTTCTTGCCAGCGCTTGGGCTCGTGGACCGTCATGCGGATCAGCACGGTAAGCAGCGCCGGCAGGACGCCGAGGAAGAACATGCCGCGCCAGCCGATATAGGGGATGAGGAACGATGCGATTGAGCCGAGCAGGAAGCCGATCGGCGTTGCGGTATGCAGCCACCCGGCCAGGCGGACCCGATGTTTTTCGTCCACCGTCTCCTGGAGGAGCGGAGTCCCGGCCGCCCATTCACCTCCGACGCCAAAACCGGCGAGAAAGCGAAAGATGGCGAAGGACAGCAACCCGCCGGCCAAGCCGCAAAGGCCGGTGAACACCGAGTAGACCAGGATGGTAATGCACATCACGCGAACCCGGCCGATGCGGTCAGCCATCCAGCCCCAGAACATCGAGCAGGCCCAACCGAGCATGAAGACGCTGAACAGGTAGCCGCCAAATTGTGCGATGTTGCCGCGGGTCACCTCCATGCCATCGAGCTTTAAAAGTTCGGTGAGTGCGGGCACCAAAATGAAAATGTAGATGCCAAGGTCGAAGCTATCGAGCATCCAGCCAAGCCACGTGATCCAGAAGATTTTGGTCACCGACGAAGCCGGGGCAACTTTCATCGTCGCTTGAGTTGGCCCGGCTGCTCTGATCGTTTCCATGTAATCTCCCCGTTGGCGCCGTTGCTGCGCGGCATCTTTTGTTAGTGTCCCTTGAACACTGGCTTCCGCTTTTCGACGAAGGCTGCTTCCGCTTCGCGATGGTCCGATGTGAACCACAGCTTCTCGAAAATCTGCTCGATCGTGGCCGTCGGATCCGGCTGGTCGGTCGTGCGGATTGCCTGCTTGATGCCTCGCAGCGCGAGGGGAGCGCCATCGAGGCTGTCCGGGAAAGCAAGGGTGGCGGAGAGTGGCGCGTCCGCCACGACGTCCACGAGCCCAGCATCCAGCGCGGCAGCGGCAGAGAGACGCGCGGCCTGGAGGAGCAACCGGGTCGCGCGTGGGCGGCCGACGAGGCGGACAAGGCGCTCGATGCCGTTCCAGCCCGGGATGATGCCCAGCCGGGCCTGTGGGAACCCGATCTCGGCGTGGGGGGCAGCGAAGCGGAGGTCACAGGCAAGCGCAAGCTCAGCGCCACCCCCGAGGGCATAACCGTTGATGGCGGCGAGCACGGGCAAGGGATGATCTTCGATCGCGCGCAGCAGGGCACGCACGGCGCCGAAGACCAAGTGCAGCTCGGCGGCATTGGCGATGGTGCGATAAGCCTTCACGTCCCCGCCAGTGCAGAAGAACTTGTCTCCGGCGCCGGTGATGACGACCCCGCGCAGCTCCGGGCGGTCCCGGGCGGCAGCGAGGGCCGCACCGATGGCTTCGGCGGTTTCCAGCGAGACCGAGTTGCCAGCTTGTTGCCGGTCGATCGCGATCACGAGCGCACAGCCGCGCTCGGTTACGATGATCGGCGGGCTAGTCGCGCTGGACGACATGGAAAAGGATGCCCCCGAAGCTGCGCGGGTGGGCGAAGCCGATCAGCGCACGGCGCGACCCGGGACGGCCGACTTGGTCGATCATCGTGGCGCCAGAGCTGGCGAGCACTGCCAGCGTTGCGTTGATATCGGGCGACTTGAGCGCGACGTGGTGCAGACCTGCTCCGCGCGAGCCGATGAACTTCGTGATGGCGCCCTGGTCCTGGCGGGTATTGCCGGAGGCGCCGTGGTCGAGGTGGGCGCCATGGGCCGGGTCGAAGTTTTGCAGGAACTCCAGCTCGCAGTCGCCTGTAGTCAAGAATGCGACGCGCAGGCCTCCTGCGACGCGCGGCGCGCGGGAATGATAAATGACGCCATACTTATCCGACGTGAAGCTCTCGATTGCCGTTTCAACCTCCATGTCGGTCTGCTGGCTTTCGATCGGCAAGCCTATGCGCCCGGCGAAGGCGGCTATGGCGGCGACGTTGTCGGCGCTGGCAATGCCGATATGGTCGATCCGCTCGATCAAAGGCGGAGTATGGCGCTCGATTGCCAGCGGCGCCGTGAGGAAGACGCGGACGCCCGCGGTGGCAGCGGGGTCGAGGGCTTGGCGGTCGGTGCCGCCTAGGCCAGGTCGGCGGTCGCCGAGGGTCGGGATCGGCGGGTGCGCGCTGGCGGCGTCGAGGCCGATATGATGTACGCCGGACTTCATCTGGCCATCGACGAACGGGTCTCCGGGGGGAAATATTGCCAAGGCGGCGGCGCCGATGGCAAACACCGGCACCGGCCGGGCGCTGACGGCGAGCTCGGTGCGCGCGAGGCCTAGCGCGTCGCCGAGCAGGCGGCATGCGGCGGCCAGGTCGGTCGAGACCAGCGCGACGTAAGACAGTTTCGGTACTGCCATCATGACGCCCTTTCCTGTGCAGCCATTACGCAGCCGGTGGCGAGCAGCTTCGCGATGCGCGCCTCGGCAAAGCCCCACTCGCGCAGCACCGCCTCGGTGTGCTCGCCGAGAGCGGGCGGCGGGGTGCGGACGGAGCGGCCATTCATCGTATCCATGCGAATCGGGCTGGCGAGCTGGCGGAGCGGGCCGAGGCTTGGGTGATCGATGGTCTCGACCAAGCCGGCATGCTGGACGTGGGGGTCGGCGAAGACCTCGGCCAAATCGTAGATCGGCCCGGCGGGAAGGCCGAGCTCGATCAGGGCCGCGGTCCATTCGGCACGGGTGCGGGTGGCGAAACGCGCATTGAGCTGGGCGAGCAGCGCCTCGCGGTTGACCATGCGGGCGGCATTGTCGCGGTAGGCGGGCGCGGCTGCAAGGGCCTGAAGGCCGAGCAGATCGCAAAGCTTCAGCCACATCTCGTCGGTCGCCGCCGCCATGTTGAACGGTCCGTCGGCGGCGAGGAAGGTGCCATAAGGGCAGATGACCGGGTGGTCGTTCCCGGCGGGCTTTGGCACTTCGCCAAGGCTCAAGGCGCGCTGGCCCTGGACGGAGAGCATGCCGACCAGCCCGGCTAGCAGCGACGTTTCAACCCGCTGTCCACATCCGGTTGAGGCGCGCTGCAGCAATGCGGCCTGAATGCCGAGGGCGGCCCACATGCCGGCGATCATATCGCCGATGGGCACGCCGACCCGGATGGCCTCGCCGCCCTTCTGCCCCGTCAGGCTCATGAGGCCGGACATGCCCTGGGCAATCTGATCGAGCCCTGGCCAGTCACCATACGGGCCATCGCGGCCGAACCCGGTGATGTTGGCGTAGACGAGGCGGGGATTGCGAGCTTGCAGGCTGTCGCAGGGCAGCCCCATCGCGTCCATGGCGCCAGGGCGGAAGTTTTCGACCAGCACGTCGGCTGAGGCGGCCATGTCGCGCAAGACGTCCATGGCGGCCGGGTCACGAAAGTTCAGCGCCAGGCTGCGCTTGTTACGATTAACAGCTAAATAATAAACGCTGATACCGCGATCAAAGGGTCCCCAGGAGCGGACCATCTCGCCCTTGGGGGTGGGCTCGACCTTGACCACTTCGGCACCGAGGTCAGCCAGGATGGTGGCGCAGAACGGGCCCGCAAGAGCGCGCGACAAGTCGAGAACCCGTGTGCCCGCCAAAGGCAGCGCTGCGTCCGCCATCCCGTTCCCTCCTGTCACCGACGCACCATGGCGCAAGCGTTGCGGGGAAGCTTCGCGATCTGTATACAATTAGTCAATTGAGAACGCCGGGACGATGGAGCAGTTCGGAAGTTTAGAGCCCGCCACGTTCGCTAAGCCGGACCTGTTGCCGGAGAGGCTGGCGGACTGGTTGCGCGACCAAATCGTCGTCGGCGCATTTCCACCCGGGACGCGACTGGTGGAGCAAGTTCTCTGCAAGCAGGCTGGTGTAAGCCGCGTGCCGATGCGGGAGGCGCTCCGCATTTTGGTGGCAGATGGACTTATTGTGTTGGAGGCGCACCGGGGCGCGACGGTCACGCCCCTTTCGGACCAGGAGCTGGACGATTTGTTTGGCATGCGCATCGCATTGGAGGGATTCGCGTCGAGCGAGGCGGCACGGTTGCAGCCATGCGCGTCACTGCCAGAGTTGCGCGCGCTGGTACAGCAGATGCGTGATGCCGTCAGTTTAGGCGAACTCGACGTCTACCACGCACTGGCGGCGTTGTTTCATGGCGGGTTGGTGAGCGCTGCCGGTAACACGCTTCTGGTCAAAGCGTATGAACGTTTGAAAATCCGCCTCAGTCGCTATCAGGCGGAGATGGCGCGCGTGCCAGACCTGCCATCACGGTCCATCCTGGAGCATGAGCGGATACTGGACGCGGTGGAAGCAGGCGATAGCGAGAGTGCGCGCTGTCTGGCCGAGCAGCATATCCGGCAATTGGTCGAGAGCTACCAATTACGGTGTTAAGGCGCGATCTGTCCGGTTTAGAGCTTCAGTGTTCTGTCAGCCTGCAACCGGTGGATGGAGGCCTTGAGGTGGCCCCCGTTCTTCGGACGACACCGTCAACTTGACGGACTGAGGTTGCGATGACGTACGATGAGAGCTGCGTGGGGAGTGTCAAAAACTTGGGGCAGCCTGCTTGCCTGTCTCGGGCTGATCAGCCTGGCTGATGCCTGACTACGAGGGCGGCAGTTGTGATGCAGTGAACGGTGCGACTGGAAACGACGACAAGCGCGGGCGAGGTGAAGACGACGGAGCTGGTGACGTTTAGCCGGCCCGCGATGGTCAGCACGCTCGCGGAGATCGGCCTCGTACTCGCCGAGACCAAGACGCTGTTGGCCAAGCTGCAGGCGAGCATGCTGTGTGGCCAAGTGGCGGCGTATGTCGTCCACCACCGGGTCTGTGCGGCATGCGGGGTGCTGCAGCCGATCAAGGACCGGCGCACGCGCCGGCTGCAGACCTTGTTCGGCACGGTCGATGTCGAGGCGCCCGGGTTCCAGCTGTGCCGCTGCCGCCCGTCTGCGCCCATGGTGGAGGCAAGGACGGTGTCGCCGGTCTGCGCGCTGTTGGCCGCCCGCTGCACGCCGGAGCTGGAGCGGGTGCAGGCCGAGTTGGGCGCACGCACCTCGTTTCGGGACGCGGCGGGTATCCTGGACACCCTGCTGCCGGCCTCGCCTGCAAACCAGGAGAGCGTGCGCAACCGCACCCATGCCGTCGCCCTACGGATCGAGGCAGACGACCGGCAGGCAGCCGCGGAGGTCACGGCTGTCCCACACAAGCCGGACAAGGCCGCAGCGGCGGACACGAGCCGGCCGATTGTCATGCTCGATGGTGCCTACATACGTGCCGTGCCCGGTCACCAGGTTCGGAACTTCGAGGCGATCTGCGGCAAGATGGAGCATGAGGGTCACCCCACCCGACGCTTTGCCTTGGTGCGCAGCGTGGCCGAGCAACCCCATGCATTGCTGCGTGCGGCACTGCAGGATCAGGGCTGGCGGGAGGGCGACGCGGTCACCGTGATCAGCGACGGCGACCCTGCGCTGCCGGCGTTGGTGCGCTCGGCCACAGGCGGCCCGGTAGAGTACATTTTGGACTGGTTTCGCGCGATTTCCCATGCCGCGCGGCAGGTCGTCTGGCCAGCCTCCCGTGCCCGATGGTAAGTCGACAGGATGACCGACCCCGTCGCCGTCGCCGTTCTGCAGAATCGCCTCAACACCATCGCGGAGGAGATGGGGGAGGCAATGCTGCGCACCTCGTATTCGCAGATCCTCAACTCGTCTCGCGACTTTTCCATCGCTATCGTGGACGCCGCTTGCCGCCTCGTGGCGCAGGCGGACCACATCCCGGTGCATGTGGGCGCCATGCCTTGGGCCGCCCGCGCCGTCGCGGACGCCTTCCCCAATCCGGCCCCGAGTGACGTGTTCCTGCTGAACGACCCGTATCACGGCGGCAGTCACCTACCGGACCTGACCGCGCTCGTGCCGGTGTTCGCGGGCGACGTGCTGCTGTTCTGGTCCGTCGTGCGCGGCCACCAGAGCGACATTGGCGGGTCGACCCATGGCGGCTACAACCCCGGCGCCACGGAGATCTGGCAGGAGGGGCTGCGCGTCCCGCCGATCCGGTTGACCGAAGGCGGGGTGGTCCGGCCCGACCTGGTGACCATGCTCGCCGCGAACACCCGCAACGCCAGAGACTTCCGCGGCGACCTCGCTGCCATGGTGGGCGCTGCCCGCCTAGGATGCCAACGCCTGGCCGCCGTGCTGGACGAAACCGGCCCCGACGCGCTTTGCGCCGCGGTCGACGCCATGCTGGACGCCGCCGAACGCCATGCCCGCAGCATCGTCTCGGCCTGGCACGACGGTATATACGAAGGCGAGGCGACGCTGGACGACGATGGTCACGGGACCGAGGACATCGCGGTCCGTGCGCGCGTGACCGTCGTCGGCAGCGACGTCACGGTGGATCTGACCGGGTCGGACCCGCAGGTGGCCGGGTTTGTCAACTCGTCGCACGCCAACATGCAGTCCGCGGTGGCCATGGCCTTCGCTTACCTGCTGGACCCCGATTGCGATCGCAACGACGGGGCGTTCCGGCCATTGCGCGTGCTGGCCCGGCCCGGCACCGTGGTCTGGGCACACGAGGGCGCGCCCGTTACCCTCTGCACCAGCCATTGCTCGAACGAGATCGTGGAGGCCGTGGTCACCGCCCTTGCCCAGGCCTGCCCGGACCGCGCCATGGGTGGTTGGGGCCGGCGCTTCCGCTTCGCCTTGACCGGCAAGGACCCACGCAGCGGCCGGCGCTTCATCTGGCACCTGTTCCATGCGCGCCCCGGCGGCGGCGCGTCCTCCGCCGGAGCGGGCTGGCCGGCTGCGGGCGAGTGGCACTCGGTCGGCGGCATCAAGTTCGGCAGCGTCGAGGTCACCGAGGCGCGTTTCCCGCTGGTTCTGGAGCACCACGAGTTCCGCGAGGGCTCGGGCGGCGCCGGCCACCATCGTGGCGGCGACGGCGCAGATCTGGTCCTCCGGGTCGAGACGGATGGCCCGGCCGTCGCCAACACCGCCGGCGACGGGGTGCGCCACGGTGCGCGCGGCATGAGCGGCGGCGAGGACGGCCTTCCGCACCGCTACGTGCTCGAAGCTCCCGGCGCCGCGCTTTGCGCCCTCCGCACCAAGCAGGCCGGCATCCCGGTCCCATCCGGCAGCCGCCTCCGCGTCGCTTCGGGCGGCGGCGGGGGATGGGGTGCCGCGTGAGCGCCGGCGTGAGAAACCCAGCGGGCTACGCGATCGGGGTGGACGTCGGCGGCACGTTCACGGACGTCGTAGTCTGCGCACCGGACGGCGCCGTCACCGTCGCCAAGGCCGCCACCACGCCAGAGGACCAGTCGGTGGGCGTGCTGAAAGGGCTGGACCTGGCGGCGGCGCAACTCGGGCTCTCGCTGCACGCGCTGCTGGCCGACGCCGGCCGTGTCGTGCACGGCGCCACGGTGGCGACGAACGCGCTGTTGGAAGGCAAAGGCGCCCGGGTCGGCATGCTGACCACCGCCGGGCACCGCGACGTGATCGAGATGCGGGAGGGGCTGAAGCCCGACCGCTACAACCTGCGGATGCCGCCGCCCGTCCCCATGGTGCCGCGCACGCTGCGGCTGCCGGTCATTGAGCGGATACGGGCGGATGGCACGGCGGAAACCCCGCTGGACGAGGCGTCGCTGCACGCCGCCCTGGACGCATTGGCGGCCGCGGAGGTCCAGGCCGTCGCCGTGTGTTTCCTGCACGCCTGGCGCAACCCGGACCATGAACGCCGTGCTGCGGAGGCCGCGCGCCAGCGACTGCCCGGTGCCTACGTGACGGTGTCATCCGACGTGCTGCCCGAAATCAAGGAGTACGAGCGGTTCTGCACAACCGTCGCCAACGCTATGGTCGGGCCCGTCGTGCAGTTCTATCTCACCCGGCTTGCCCAAAGGCTACAGGAGGCCGGGCTGCCCCGGCCGCCGCTGATTATCCTGTCGCACGGTGGCGTGGCGACGGTGGAAGAGGCGGGGCGGCTCGCGGCCGGCACCGCGTTGTCTGGTCCGGCGGGCGGCGTGGCGGCGGCCATGGCGCTGTCCCGCCAGGGTGCCGGCGCGGATCTGGTGACCTTCGACATGGGCGGCACCAGCACGGACATTGCCCTGGTGCGGGACGGCGCTGCATCGCTGTCGAGCGCGCGCGGCGTCGGCGAGGTGCGGATCGCGCTGCCCAGCCTGGATATCGTGACCTTGGGAGCGGGCGGCGGCAGCATTGCGGAGATCGGTGCCTCCGGGCTGCTGCGGGTGGGGCCGAACAGCGCTGGCGCCGTACCCGGGCCCGCCTGCTACGGCCGCGGCGGCACGGCGCCGACCGTGACCGACGCGAGCCTCGTGCTGGGCTACCTCGACGGCGCATTGGGCGGCGCGCTGCGCCTCGATCCCGACGCGGCCCGGGCGGCATTGGCGGGCCTGGGCGCGCGGCTCGGCCTCGGCATGGAGCAAGCCGCGGCGGGCGTACACCGCTTGGTGAACGCCCGGATGGCGGACGGCGTGCGTGTCGTGACCGTACGCCGCGGCGTTGACCCGCGCCGCTTCACCCTGCTGTCCTTCGGCGGCGCCGCCGGGCTGCACGTGAGCGCCGTGGCGGCCGAGCTCGGCATCCGCCGGGTGCTCGTGCCGTTGCAGGCCAGCGTGCTGTCGGCCTGGGGCATGCTGAACACCGATCTCACAGTCCACCTCGCCTGCAGCTTCGCCCAGGCCAACGGCCTCGACCCAGCAGCGCTCGATGTGGCGTTCGAAGCGATGGAACGGGATGGGCGGGCCCGGCTGTCCTGGTTTGGCGGCCCCGTCCACGCCGCCCGGTCGGCCGACCTGCGCTACGGCGAGCAGGTGTTCGAGATCACGGTGCCGCTCGATGGGCTGGACCTGCAGCAGGCCGATGCCCGCACGGCGATCGAGGCGCGGTTCCACGCCCGGCACGAGGCGCTGTTCACCTACTCGTTGCCGGACCAGGAGGTGGTGCTGTCCAACGCGCGCGTGGCCGTCACCGGCCGCCTGCCGCCCTTGCCGGCCCCACACAGCTGCTCCGGAACAGCGGCGCGGGTCGGTTCGCGCCGCGTGTGGCTGGACGGTTGGCAGGATGTGCCCGTGTGGGACTTTGCGGCCGTGGCACCGGGCCAGGCGTTGACGGGCCCCGCGCTGGTCCAGAGCATGACCACGGCCGTGCTGCTGCGCCCTGGGGATTGCGCACAGAGCGACGCCCGGGGATGGTTGGAGCTCGGCGTGGCGAAGACATCCCGCGAGGCCGCCCCCGAGGCCATCATACCCAAGGCCACTATGCCCAAGACCACTATGAAGGAACAGCGATGACCCTTGCTTTCGATCGTCGCACCTTCATAGGCAGCGCCGCGGCTGTGGCGCTCGCCCAACCCCGGCGCGGCGTGGCGCAAACCAAGACCCCGGTCCGCATCGGCGTGCTGAACGACGAGTCCGGTCCTTACGCCGACCTGGCCGGGCCCGGCTCCGTCCTCGCGGTGCGCATGGCGGTGGCCGACGCTGCAGCGTCGGGGCTGGATCGCCCGGTCGAGTTGCTGGTCGGCGATCATCAGAACAAGCCCGACGTGGGCCTGGCGATCGTGCGGGAGTGGCTGTCCACCGACAAGGCCGACGTGATCGTCGATTTCGCCAACTCCGCCATCTCGCTAGGCGCGCAGCCGCTCGCGCTGCAATACGACAAGGTGCTGCTGCACGTCGCCTCCACCACGTCGGAGTTGGCGGGCAAGGGCTGTGCGCGCAACGGGATTCAGTGGGCGCAGAACACCTACGCCGACGCCAATGGCCTGGCGCGGTCGCTGCTGCGCGGCGGCAAGCGCAGCTACTTCTTCATCACCGTGGACTACGTGTTCGGCCATTCGGTCGAGGCTGACATGCGCAGCGCCATCCAGGGAGGCGGGCAAGTGCTGGGGAGCGTGAAACACCCGCTGAACACCAGCGACTTCGCATCATACCTGGCGACCGCGCAGTCGTCAGGGGCCGAGGTCGTGGTGCTGGCGAACAGCGGGGCCGACCTGATCACCTCGGTCAAGCAGGCTGGTGAGTTCGGCGTGGCGCGCAAACAGGCGCTGGCAGCGCCCATCGTCTACTTGACCGACGTGAACGCCCTGGGGCTGGAGGCGGCGCAGGGGCTGCAGTTCGTTCAGTCCTGGTATTGGGACCAGGACGAAGCCTCCCGCGCCTGGGCCAAGCGCTTCTTTGCGGAACGCCGGCGGATGCCGACCGACCTGCAGGCCGGCGCCTACTCCGCCGCACATCATTATTTGCGGGCCGTGCAGCGGACCGGGAGCACGGATGCGCAGCCTGTGCTGGCGGCGATGCGCGCTTCGCCGGTGCAGGACATGTATGCCAGCGGCGGCCGCATCCTCGCCAACAACAAGATGACCTTCGACCTGCTGCTCGTCCGGGTGAAGGCGCCGGGGGAGTCGCGCTACGCCTGGGACTACCTCGACGTGGTTACGCGCATTCCGGGGAACGAGGCGTTCCGGCCCGTGACGGAGGCTGGCTGCCCGCTGGTCACGTAGCGCCATGCTTCGCTCCATGTCTGGTGGGCGTTGGTGCACTCGGCCGGTCCAGGGATAGTAGGATGCTCTTCCTTCTCTGGTTCGAGCACCCCGATGCCCCACAAGCACAACGCCGATCGCCGTCGCCGTATCCCGAAGATGTCGTTCAAGGTGCGGAACTGGCGGGCCTATGAGGCGGGCCTGCGCCGAAGGGGCAGCCTCACCTTGTGGATCGCAGACGCTGCGTTGGGAGACTGGCAGAGCACGGGGCCGGGCGGGCAGGCTCGCTATACGGACGCGGCCATTCAGACCAGCCTGATGCTGCGCATGGCGTTCAAGCTGGCGTTGCGCCAGACCGAGGGCCTCATGACATCGGTGTTGACGTTGATGGGCCTGACGCTCTCAGCGCCGGATCACAGCACGGTCAGCCGTCGCGCCGTGGCGTTGCGGGTGATCCAGCCCGCACACGTGCCGCTTGGTCCGTTGCATGTGTTGATCGACAGCACCGGCTTGCAAGTCTACGGAGCAGGCCAACGGCTGGAGGCGAAGCATGGTGCGAAGTCGCACCGGACATGGCGCAAGCTGCATCTGGCGGTGGATGCGGCGAACGGCATGATCGTGGCGCAGACGCTGACGGATCAGGATGCGGATGATCCGTCCCAGGTCGGCCCGCTGCTCGATCAGATCGACGATCTCATTGTCCAGGTGACGGCCGATGGCGCGTATGATGGCGCGCCCATCTACCAGACGATCGCCGCGCACGACGATGAGATCGAGGTGGTGATCCCGCCGCGTTCAACGGCTGTCCCTAGCGTCGATCCGGGTGTGCCGACACAGCGTGATCGTCATCTGGCGATGATCGCGGAACAGGGCCGCCTGAGCTGGCAGGTCGCAACCGACTACGGTCAGCGTTCGTTGGTAGAAACGACAATGGGTCGCTACAAGGCGCTGATCGGACCGCGTCTGCGAGCCCGCGGCTTCGCCGCCCAGCAGACTGAGGCTGCCGTCGGCGTGGCGGTGCTGAACCGGATGTTGGCGGCCGGGCGCCCGGATTCCGTCCGTCGCCAGCCGGTCATCGCGTAGCAGCTTGGGACTTGGGGCCATCTCGCCCTGGATCTGTCGAGTGCACCAACGCCTAGGCGTTCTCCCTTCATGGGCCGGGGAGCCTCGATGCCGGTGCCGCTGCTCACGCTTGTCCATGCGAGGACAACAGCATTCGCCGCGCCTCAGGATACCGTCCGAGCCAAAAGCACCGGTCGAGGGCGCCAATCTCCCCTGCGAGGATTGCTCCTCAAGCCCAAATGCGGCGACCCTCTCCCGACTACCGATACGAGCCTATCAGCAGGCACGCCGGTAAGTGGAGGTCATACAAGCCCTGAGGGTCGCGTTGGGCATTCAGAGGCGGCGCTCGGGCCGGGCGAGGCGAGGCGCGTTGCGCTCGCTAGGGCGGCCGAGGTCATCTCACCCCGGGACTACACATCTAGTCCTCTGTGTAAGCGCGCTCACGACCGCCTCGGTCCTAAACGCAGTCGCGCGTGCAACGCCTGCAGGTTATCGTCTCGGTCAACAAAAGCTTTACCCGCCGGTCAGAGCCTGACGCGCAAGCAAATCGAGCACCCGAGGGTGGCACCGCAATCCGGTGACCTCAGCCGCGAAGGCGCTGGCGCCGATCTCTTTGAGGCTTACCAGGCCAGAGCGCAACCGAACCGGCCCCAGCGCGAGCGTGGTGACTTGGATCGTTCGGGCGATCGGCGTGAGGCAATCCAGGTGGTGGTAGATCTCATGGGCAAGGTATACGGGTTCTGGATCGTTGAGCCCGAGCGCCGGGGCGAGTTCGTGTTGGCTGATTAGCCCGCGTAGCAGGTCCATGGCCGCCCGATAGATCGTGATGCCGGGCGGGCGCGAGCGGTATTCCGCGAACTGGAAGACCGTGCCAAAGCAGTTGCCCGTCTCCGCGACCACGACCGGCACGCCCAAACTGGCGGCAATCTTGCCGGGATCACAGGGCGCCTTCCAATGCCTCGCCCGTTGCTGCCCGTCGGCGATGGCCGTCGCGATGGCCAGCCTAGCTTGGCCGGGGCTGAGCCGAGGATAGAGCGGGTCCGCCTGCAGCACCTCCAAGTCGAACGCATGCGCTTCCATCGCGAGCAAAGCCCGGATCGGGACATTCAGCGGGACCGGGACTGCCTCGGCGAAACGGGATGATTGCCGCTCCGCCCACGTGCGCAACCGCGCCTGCATCACAAGCCGCGCTGGCCCTGCACGCCGACCAGCGCGACCGGCATGTCTGGCGGCAGCCCCGCGAACTCGCCCTGTGCGATGCCTTGTGCCTGATCGAGCGTGTTGACGCCGCTCAGGTCCACCACATGGCTTCCGGCAATCACGAACATGTCCGGGGTAATGATGCTGTCACCGTTGTAGATGGTGATATCGTCCCAAAGCCGCTGCAGCGCTTCGGGGCCGTGTGCGCCGGTGGTCTGTCGTACCACGCCGTCGCTGCGCTGGACCCGGATCACGCCCTCGATGTCCACCACGCGGAACGGACGCCGCTTGGTCTTGAACAGGCCCCATTTGCGTTCTTCGATCAGGCCCTGGAAGACCCGCATACGCGGCGTAGCAGCAGCAAGCGTTACCGCGTCGGCCATCAATCCCATCGACTTGGCCGCCACCTGCAGCGCCGCCGGCTCATCGATCTCTTTCAATATGTCATGCGCGCGCATTTCGGACGCGCCCATCGCCGTCGCCCGGACACGGTGCGTCTGCGCGTCGACCTCCACAGTCACCTCCACGCCGCTGGGGTCGGCGCCGAGCCGGATGACCGCGTCGGAGGCTTCGCGCCGGATCGCTTCCAGGTCCTCCGCCCGCACGTTGGGGATGACCCGCTCAACCGTTTCCCGCACCAGCGCAAGCGCCACGCCAATGGACGAGATGACCTCGGCGTCTCTGGAGATCTGGAACGGCAGCTTCGTGACCTCGGACACGTAGGGGATCAGCGCGCCTGCTCCGCCGCCTTCACCGATCAGCATGGCCTGATCGCGGTCCAGGCGGTATTCCTCGATCAGCGCCTCCACCATCGGGATCACCTTTTTGGCCGAGGCGGCCAAAATTTGCCGCGCGGTTTCCTCGATGCTTTCTCCCGTCAACGCCGCCAGCGCACCCATCGCCAGCCGTGCCGCCGCCACGTTGCCGCCTGCGTGCAGGCCAGGTGCGGCGTATCCCAGCACGTTGGCCGCACAGGTGTTCGTGATGGCGAACCGCAGGCCCTTGGCGGAGCGGACGCAGACGTAATCTGCCGGGTCGTCCGGCTTCGGCTGAAACAGCTCGATCTTTGGGTCGATGATGTCGGCCGGATCGGCGAACGCCGCATAGTGGAGGCCCGCGATGTGCGCGCTGCGTGGCCCGACATCCGCGATCCGGCGCCCGGCCAGCCGCACCATGCTTCCCCCCGCCACGCCCGCGACGCGCACGTCTAGCGAACTGACATAGGTCTCGTGCCCGCCGACCCGTGCATATTTCACCGTGGGGCGGCCGTTGCGAATGACGCCCATGTTGGTGCTGGTGCCACCCACCTCGAAGTAGATGCCGTCCGAGATTTTCAGGTGCATCAGCGCGCCGGCCACACTGGCGGCCGGGCCGGACAGCATCGTCATCGCCGGGCGGCGCCGCATCTCGGCAATGTCCATGACCCCGCCATCGCCGCGCATGATCATCAGCGGCGCGGTGATCCCCGCCTCCCGCACGGCGGCCTCGGTCATGTTGGCGGTGTCGATCATCTTGGGCAGGATGCTGGCATTGATCACGGCCGTGCGGGTGCGCGTCGTCAACCCATACAGCTTGGTGATCTCATTGCCTCCGGTGGCCGACAGGCCCTGCGTGCGGGCCTCCTGCATCGCCAGGCCCTCGGGACCGCCATCGTCCACGCCGAAGGCACTGCTGGCTACGATCACGCGCGCGCCGGCCGCTTTCAGCTCCGCCACGGCGCCGCGCACCGCCTCGCCGGTTAGCCCGTCCGTAACCAGGAACCGGTGGTGCGGATCCAGGTGGCGGCCCGGCGCCAGCTCGATCCGCTTGATGTCGGTCTGCCGCCGGGCCAGCAACGCCTCGACACGCGACGCCATGCCAATCACGCCCACCGAAGCGACATCGCCCTCCAGCAGGGCGTTGGTCGCCTGCGTCGTGCTGTGCGCGATGAACACGACCTCGGACGGCGACACCGACGCCCCCTCAAGCACCTCACGGAACACCCGCACCACGCCGGCCGCGACCCCTTTGGCGTCGTCATGGGTGGTCAGGGTCGAGAAGCGGCCGATGACGTCGTGCGTCACGTTGTCGATCAGCACAGCCTTGGTGAACGTGCCGCCGACGTCGATGCCGATGCGGTAGCCGCGAGGGACCATGCTCTAGCCCAGCATCAGGTAGGCGAGGGCGGAGTTGATCGCCACCATCGCGCAGCCGAACGGCAGGGCGGTGCGCAGGAAGTCGCCGTGGCTGACTTTAGTCTGGCCGATGGTCCACAGCGTCCACGAATTGGTCGGGTCCATGCTGCTCTGGATCGCTGTCGGCGCCACCCAGATCGAGTATAGATACGGGGTCGGGATGTGCTTGCCGGACAGCATGATGGCCAGCAGCGCCGCCCCGGTGCCGATCACGGTAAAGGGGCCGCGGTAGATGCTGAGCACGCCGCCCAGGATGCCGAACAGCAACGCCGCCTGGAACGTGGTCTGCGGCAGGATCGGCGCGAAGATTGGCTGCAGCGCCGCCGTGACCTGCGGCGTCTGCCCGGCGACAATGATCATGCCGCAGATCGTCCACAGGGCTGCAATCGTCGCGATGTCGGGAAAGGCGTCGTAGAAGGTCTTGTTGAACAGGTTGACGCTTCCCTGGAAGCTGCGCTGCCCGGCGGTGACAGCGAGGGCGACAACGATGCTGACCAGGAACGTCGGGATGATCTCCCATTTCAGCACGGCAATCATGATCACGGGAACGATTGGCACGAGGAAGGTGTAGGCGGGCGTGCGCGCCCGCATCGTGGACGCGCCCAGATTGATCGATGACGAATGCCGCACCCCGTGCGTGCGCATGTTCACGGCGACCAGTGTCCACGCGCACAGCACGTAGACGATCATGCCGATGATCCAATAGGTCAGGTGGCGGCCACCATACTCGATGCCAGGGAACAGCTTCTGAAAGGTGCCGAACTGGACCGGATTGACAAAGATGCTGGCTCCGATGGCCATCGTGAAGGCCGGGGCGGCGACGCGCGGCGGCACGCCCTGGCTCATCATGATCGGCAGCGCGATCACGCCGATGGCGATTGCGGCGCCCACGCCATACATGGAGGTGAACAGCAGGGCGGTCACCAGGCTAATCACCATCGCGGTAACCGTCGGGCGGTCACCGGCCAGTTCGACCGCGGCCCGGATGGCGCTCTCGGCAATGCCGGTCTGGATCAGCACCTGGGCGAACCAGGAGCCGAACACGATGATGATAACAGCGCTGGCGTAAGCGATGCCGCCGCCCTGCAGGATTTTGGCCTGGATGTCATAGACACCGATGCCGGCGATCGCCGACCAGGCAATGGCGAGCAGTAGCAGCATGATGACGGGGCTCTGGCCCCGGATGATCATGACCACGGTCGCCAAGAATACCAGCAGCAGGATCAGGCCTGTTGCGAGGTCCATTGCACGTCTCCCCCGATGTTACGGCAGCCTTGGTGGCCGCTCGTTCGCCTGACCCGCCCTTTGGAGGGTGCGCTGCTACATCGCGCCGACCTTTGCCGTGCCGCGCAGCAGGATCTTATCGTGCTCGCCGGTAATGCGGGCATGGAAGGCAAGTGCGGACGGAGAGAAGTCGCCGTCGGGGCTCTGCTCCGGCTCGAAGTTGTGGAAGCGGTCGGTGCCGCGAACCAGCGTGGCGGAGTCCGTCGTGCCGACTACTTGGCGGACATGGGTCGGCAGGTAACGGATGGCAAAACCGATCCGCCTGAGGTCGGAGGGGTTCGGGTCGGAACCGTGTACCAGCCGGACGTGGTGCAGCGACATCTCGCCAGCCTTGAGTTCCAGCATCACGGCCTTGGCTTCGTCCACGTCAACCGCGATCTCCTGGCCGCGGCTCAGCAGGTTGTCAGGGGCGAAGGTATCGCGATGGGCCACCTGCTCGAGCTTATGCGTGCCAGGGACGACGCGCATCGCGCCGTTTTCGGCCGTGCTGTCGGAAAGCGCGACCCAGGCCGTGACGATATCGGCCGGGTCAAGGCCCCAGTAGGTGGAGTCTTGGTGCCAGGAGACGAAGCCGGGATTCCGCGGCTCCTTGATGAAGAAACTCGTGCCCCAGCACAGGATGTCAGGACCGATCACGTCCTCGACCGCGTCCAGGATGCGCTCGTTGCGGATCAACTGGTCGAGCCAGGTGAAAAGCAAGTGAGACTTGTGGCGTTGATGGCCGGTCAGCCTGCCGTGAGCGGCTTCGTGCGCCTCGAGCTTCGCCCGGACAGCGGCGGCTTCGCTCGTGCGAAGGACTGGGACAGGAGCGTAATAGCCCGTCTCATTGTAACGGCGGACGGCTTCGGCAGAAAGCGCTTTCATGGTGTCCTCCCCTCATGGCCTTGCGTGGTCGACGCTGGCCGTTTCTATTAGCGAAACTTACAACGCAAGGGTGGAACTTGCCTGCCGTTGATGTCAAGCACGATCAATCTGCACTGGTACGAATCTCCGGAGCGCCCGCACTGGAAAAGGGGCTCGATGTCCTGGAGGCGCTGGCCGAGGAGCGGGACGGGCTTTCGCAGAAGGCGCTGGCTGAGCGGGTCGGGCGCTCTGTCGGCGAGGTGTTCCGCATGCTGGGTGTGCTGGAGCGGCGCGGCTACATCGTGCGCGCAACAGGAACCGGGCTGTATAGCTTGACGCTGCGGATGTTCGAGCTCGCAAACCGGCATCCGCCGACGCGGCGGCTGCAGTTGGTCGCCCTTCCAGTGATGCAGGAGCTTGCCCGCATCACTCGCTCGTCGTGTCACCTGATCGTCGGTATCGGCGACCGGATGCTGGTGATCGCCCAGGCCGATCCGGACCTGCCAATGGGCTGGACGGTTAGGCTCGGCGCCGTATTTCCGTTATCCGAGCACTATGTGTCCGCGCGCATCCTGGCGGCGTTCCAGGCGCCGGCGCGGCGGGAGGCCATGGTCGCGATCATGGCCCGGCAGGAGCGGGCAGCGCCGGCACAGGCGATCGCTGAGCGGCTGGACGGCATCGCCCTGGTGGGGCACGACGTGTTCCATAGCGAGCTGACGGCCGGGGTGGTGGACATCAGCTATCCCGTGCTGAACCATCTTGGGCAGGCGGTGGCCGCGTTGACGGTGCCGTACTTGCCGCAGGCAGGCATTACGCCGGAGCGAGCCGTGGTCATGGGGTCGCATGGTCGCGCAGCACGACAAATTTCAGAAGGCATCGGCGGCCAGCAAATCCCATAAGCCGAGTGTGAGTGTGAAGGCCGCGCACCACGATCTTGTGGTGAACCGGGCATTGTTAACCCGCGGTAGTGAGCGTGATCTCCCTCAGGGCGCGTGGACACTCCTATGGTCGTGCCCTGCGCGGCGTCGCCGACCGGCTGCTCGGAGTCGCCTGCATCCTGTTGAAGCGCCAGACCCTGTTTGACCCCGCCCACGGCACGACGGTCGGACCGTAACAACGGGCATCCCTTGGTTCGACTGTCGCCGCCATCCCTTCGTCCCGACCTGCTCTCGGCAGAGCGCCGCGCGCAAGTGCTGTCCAGGAGGCCGCGTAGCGGCACCGGCGCGATGCGCCGGCGCGCAGCGTCCTGGACAGCGCGAGCACGACGCTACGCTCGACGGATCGGCACGGCGCACTCCACCTCAGGGCAAGCCGGCGCTCCGCAACTGTTCATCGAGCGCTTGACCGCGGGTAGGAAGTCCACGCTAGCTGGTGCAGGAAGTGGTGCGCGCGTTCTACTTCGGCTGGTACCAAGAACTGGTTGAGGATCTGCCACCGCTGCGCAACGGGCGGATCGCGCCGCTGGACAAGCCCGGCCTCGGCGTCGCGCTGTGCGCGTCCACGCGCTAACGGGCGGATGCACACCGAACCGTCAGCATCGCGGAGTAGAACGGCAGCACGGCCACCGGATCCTCTGAACCGCCGGATCCGGCCGGCAACTCCCGCGATCCACTCCTCGGACCGCCGTGCGGACGAACGCCCGGATGTCGTCCGGCGGCGGGTTGACCGCAATCATCGCCGCGCCGTGCTGGCGCGCCGCGTTCCGGCGCGTCTTCGGCGCCTATGCACATTGCACGCGATGTACACACGTGGGATATTCCGGCCAAATGAACGCTTGGGGGAACTCATGAGTCGCATCACCGAAATCGAGCTAATCGACTTCAAATTCACCGCCAACAACCTGCAGCGTACCGGGGCGGGCATGCGCGTCGCGTTCCGGCGCGGCGGTTCGATCGAGGTGATCAAATCCGCGATCATCATCCGCACCGATGATGGGCTGCGCGGCGAATACGTCACCCATTGGGGTGGCTCGCCGGCCACGCGGGGCGAGATGGAGATGCTCGCGCCCTTCATGATCGGCCGCAACCCGATGGAGCGCGAGGGCTTGTTCGACGACCTCAAGCGCGAAATCCGGCAATGGTCGGGGATGGGCTACGGCCCGCTCGACATCGCCTTGTGGGACATGGCCGGCAAGAAATACGGCGCGCCCATCAGCGAATTGATCGGCGGCTACCGCCAGCGCCTGCCGGCCTACGCCAGCACCTATCATGGCGACCGCAACGGCGGGCTCGACAGCAAAGAGGCGTACGCCGACTTCGCCGAGCATTGCTACGCGCTTGGCTACCGCGCCTTCAAGATCCACGGTTGGAACGAGGGGAACGCGCGCGAAGAGGCCGAGAACGTGCTGCACGTGGCCCGCGAGGTCGGCGACCGCATGACGGTGATGCTCGACCCGGCCAACGAGCTGCGCACGTTCGCCGACGCCCTCTATGTCGGGCGCGCCTGCGACGAGGGCGGGTATTTCTGGTATGAGGACCCGTTCCGGGACGAGGGCACGTCGGCCTTCGCCCACAAGAAGCTACGCGAGAAGCTCAAGACCCCGTTGCTGATCACCGAATACGTGCGAGGCATCGAAACGAAGGCCGACTTTGCCATCGCCGGCGGCACCGATTTCCTGCGCTCCGACCCCGAATACGATTACGGCATCACCGGCGCGCTGAAGATCGCCCATCTCGGCCAGTCGCTCGGGCTCGACGTGGAGGTTCACGCCGCCGGGCCCGCGCACCGGCACTTAATGTCGGCCATGCGCAACTCGAACTACTACGAAGTGGCGCTGGTCGGGCCGGATTGCCCGAACATGATCCCGCCGGTCTACACTTGCGGCTACAGCGACCAGCTCGACTGCATCGAGCAGGACGGCTGCGTCTCCGTTCCGACCGGGCCCGGTCTCGGCGTGGACTACGATTGGGATTTCATCGAAAAGAACGTCGTCTGGCGACGCCGCTTCACCGCGGAGTAGCAGTCAAATTCCCAGATAGGCCTGCTCGACATGGGGGTCGCGGCGCAGTACGGCGCTCGGCCCCTTCAGGGTGATGCGGCCCCGCTCCATCACATAGGCCCGCGACGACACATTGAGCGAGAGCAGCACGTTCTGCTCTATCAGCAGTATCGGAAGTCCGCGCTCGTTCAGCAGACGGATAATTTCGAAGATGCGCTGGATGACCAGTGGTGCTAGGCCGAGTGAAGGCTCGTCAAAGATCAGCATCCGCGGCTGGGCCATCATGGCGCGGCCGATCGCCAGCATCTGCTGTTCGCCGCCGCTCATCGTCTGCGCCGCCGCCGCCCGCCTGTCGTGCAGGATCGGGAATGTGTCGTACACTGTTCGCCGTGTCGCCTCGACCTGGCCGCGGTCGGGCGCGCGATACGCGCCCATGGTCAGGTTCTCGTCAACCGTGAGCATCGGGAACAGTTGGCGTCCCTCAGCCACCTGGACCACCCCCGCCCGAACCACGGCGGCCGGCGCCAGCCGGTCGAGGCGGCTGCCGTCGAACGTGATCGTGCCCGAGCTGGGGCGGTTGATGCCGGAGATGGTGTTCACCAACGTCGATTTGCCCGCGCCGTTGGCGCCGATCAGCGCGACGAGTTCCCCCTCCCCCACCTCGAGATCAACCTCGAACAGGACGGGGACCCTCCCGTAAGCAACGGACAGGTCCTGGACCGACAGCATCCTCAGTGCGCCGCCGTGCCGAGATAGCAGGCCACCACCTTGGGATCGCGCCGGATGTCGGCGGGCGTGCCCTCGGCGATGCTGCGCCCCGCATCAAGCACGGTGATCCGGTCGCAAATCTCCATAATGACCTTCATGTTGTGCTCGACGATCAGCACCGCCGTCCCCGCGTTGCAGAGCTGGCGGATGGTGCGGACCAGCTCGGCCGCCTCGGCGGTGTTCAGCCCGGCCGAAGGTTCGTCCAGGAGCAGCAGGCGTGGCCGGGCCGCGAGCGCGCGGGCCATCTCGGTCGCATGGCGCAGCCCGATCGGCACGTTCTTGATCAACTCGTTGCCGAGGTGGGGAATGCCCGCCGCGTCGAGCGCCGCCTCGGCCACCGCGCGGTCGCGCCGCTCGGCCGCGGCGGAGAAGAAGCGGCGGAGTGGGCTGCCGGTGTTGCAATAGGCCCCGAGCATCACGTTCTCCAGCACCGTGCGTTCCGGCTGCAGCACCGAGGTCTGGAACGTGCGCACGATGCCGGCGCGCGCCACGCGATGCGGCCGCCAGCCGGAAATGTCCACGCCCCCAAACCGGACCCTGCCGCCCGCGAGCGCATAGAACCCGGTGATCGCGTTGAAGCTGCTCGTCTTGCCCGAGCCGTTCGGCCCGATCAGCCCGTGCACGGTCCCGAGACCCACCCCGAAGCTCACGTCGCTCACCGCGGCAAGGCCGCCGAAGCGCACGGTGATCCCCTCGACTTCCAGCAGCTTCGACTCAGGCGGCACGGTGCCGCTCCTGCGATACGACGGGGAGCCGGCGCCCGCGGAGCCGCCGGAGCACGCCCCCAAAGCCTTCGGGCAGTACGTTCATGATCACGACGATGATCAGCCCATAGAGGATCAGGTCCCACGGATGCAGAGCCATGAGATAGTTGGACATCAGGGTGACGAACAGCACCGCCAGGATCACGCCGCCGACGCTCTCCAGCCCGCCGATCACGAGCATGGTCAAGGTTTGGATCGTCTGCGGCAGGCCGAAGCTCTCGGGGCTGATAAAGGTGGCATAGCTGGCGAAAGCTCCGCCCGCTACACCGGCGATGAACGACCCGACGAAGAAGGCCAGCACGCGCTGCCCCGGCACGTTCACACCGAGCGCGCTGGCGATGTCGGGGTTGTCGCCGATGGACAGCCAGATGCGCCCATAGGCGGAATGCCGCAGCCGCAACGCCCCGCCCACGGCCAGGGCGGCGAGAGCGAGGAATAGGAAGTAATAGTCGAACTCGCCGGCCAGGCTGATGCCGGCGATCTGCGGGCGGGGGATGTTGTAGAACCCGGCCGTGCCGCCGGTGACGCTCTTCAGCCGGGCCATCAGGATCTGGATGATTTGCGCGAAGGCGAAGGTGATCAGCGACAACCATGGCCCGGCGAAGCGGACCGCGGGGATCGCGACGAGGGCCGCCGCCGCGCCAGCCGCCAGACCGGAGAGACCGAGTGCGAGAAGCGTCGGCACACCATGGGTGGTCAGCAGCGCCGTCGTGTACGCGCCGATGCCATAGAACGCGACCTGGGCGAGCGAGAACTGCTTGGTTAGGCCAAGGACGATCTGCACGCCCATCATGATGGTGACGTTCAGGAATACCTGACATGCCAGGCCCAGCGTGAAACGCTCGCCGGGGATCAGCAGCGGCAGTATCAGCAACGCTGCAAGCGCCGCAGTGAAGAAGGCGCCTCTCCGCATCACAGCCGCCTGACCCGGCGTTGAGCCACGAACAGCCCGGCCGGCTTGAACAGCAGGATCAGAATGATCAGCGCAAACGCGAACACGTCCTTGTAGTCGAACGAAACCAGCATCGCGCCGACGTTCTCCACAACGCCGAGCAGAACGCCGCCCGCCATGGACGCCGGCAAGCTGCCGAACCCACCCAGCACGGCGCCGGTGAAGCCCTTGATGCCGAGCGAGGCGCCCATCTCGACGGAGATGTTATAGGCAAAGGCGATCAGGATGCCGCCGATCCCGGCCATGACCGCGCCGAGCGCCCAACTGAGATTGACGCAGAGCGCGGTGTCGATGCCGACCAGGCTCGCCCCGCGGATGTTCTGCGCCGTGGCGCGCATCGCGGTGCCCAGCCGCGTGCGGGTCATGAACAGGTGGAACGCGACCATCGCGACCAAGCCCACCCCGAGCAGGACCAGATTCTGGGGCAGGATGTAGATGTCGCCGAAGATCAGCGGCCCGCCCGAGATCAACGGCGGGTAGGACTGGCTATACGCGCCAGCAACGAGCAGCACGACGTTCTTGAGCACCGTCGAGACGCCAATGGTCGCGATCAGGATGAGGATCGGGTCGAGCTTGTACAATCGGCGGAACGCGACGCGCTCGAGCAGCATGCCAAATACGAATAGCGCGCACAGCGTGAGCAGCACCGCCCCGGCCAGCCCGGCGCCGAGCTTGCTGAGCGCCGTGTAGCCGAAGTAAGCGCCGAGCATGGCGAACTCGCCGGTCGCAAAATTCACCACGCCCGAGGTGGCGAACACGAGCGAGAACGCCATTGCCAGGAGCGAGTAGCTGACCCCGACGAGCACGCCCCAGAGCAATTGGTTGACCAGCAGCGCCGGGTCGAGATCCATTGCCGGGTCAGCTCACGCCGTGCAGCGCGTAGAGCTGCTCGCGGTAGCCGGCGCCGAAATACTTGGTGAAATCCACCCGTTTTTCATAGAGGGCCTCGGTTGTGGATGGGCGGTCGGCGATCTCGTCCTTTGCCAGGTCGGCCCCGGCCTTGACCTGCATCACGAGACCGGTTTTCAGCCCCTCTCCGTCGCGCGGGTCGTATGTGAAGTTGCCCATCACCGTCGGGACGGCTTTCATGCGATGGACTTCCTTCATCACCGCGATCCCGTCCGTGCTGCTGGCCCGCTGGATCGCCTCGCGCATGATGGCCATGCCGACCTGGGCGCGCGCCATGATCTCGCTGTAGTCGCCGAGCTTGGCGCGGCAGGTCGCGATCCAGTCCTGCACGATCTTGTCCGTGTTCTGGCTGATGGCGGGGTGAATATAATAATAGATGCCATTGGCCGCATCGCCCATCTGCTGGCGCAGCTTCTCGACGTAGAAGTTGTTGTCGGCCATCACGACGAGGTTCGGCGGCAGGAACTGGCGCATTTGGCTGACCGCAGGCGCGAGCGCGGCGGGCTGCACAGTCAGGAACAGACCGTCCGGACGGTCACGCGCGATGGTCAGGAACTGCGAACTGAAGTCGCGCGAGCCTTCGGTATAGCTGACGATGCGGCTGATCTTGCCGCCCGACGCCTCGAACTGTTCGCGGAACGCGTCGCGGGAGGCCTCGCCCGCAAACGTATCGAGATGCAGGATCGCGACCCGCCGCAGGTTCTTCTTCTCGTAGCCAAACCGTGCGATGCCGCGCAGCGCCACGGCGTCCGGCGTGGCGCTGCGGAAGATCATGCCCTCGCTTTCGACCAGCCACTGCTTGACGAGGCCGTAGCCCCACATGGCCGTATGCGCCTCTTTGCCGATCGGCATCGCCGTGAAGATGGCGCCCGACGTGCTGCCCGGCTGCAGGGTGGCGACGTGGTCGTCGTAGACGAGCTTCTTGGCCGCCTGCAGGGCCAGGTCGGGGACGCCCTGATCGTCGTAATACACGACCTGGATCGGACGCCCGAGCACGCCGCCCGACTCGTTGAACTGGCCGGCCAGGATCTGGATCGCGTCGAGAAACGGCTTGCCGTAAGCGCCGGCATCGCCCGACAGCGCGGTGACGACTCCGAACTTCACGGGATCGGCCGCACTGGCCCGGCGCATCGGCACGTGTCCAGCAGCAGCGGCCAGCAGTGACAGGCTGGCGGACCTGCGAGTGAGCATCGAATTTCCCCCCTACCGGCGCGCATTTTCAGATTGGCGCATCGTAATGTATGAGCACCGTATACGTTGTGCGTTGGAGGAGCAACCAAGCATTGCCCGGATCAGCTACTGACGCTCCCGACCGGCCGTTGCAGGAACAGATCGCGGCGACGCTCGAGCAGATGATCCGTTCGCGCGAGATCCAGCCGGGGCAGCTGATGCTCGAGGTGCGCGTGGCCCAGGCCTTCGGGGTGAGCCGGTCGCCGGCCCGGCTCGCGCTGCAGCTGCTGGATGACAAGCGCCTCCTACGACGCAATCGCGGCCGCGGCTACCGGGTAGCCGGCCGGGCAGGCGCTGCCGCGGGCACCATGGCGGAGCTGGCCGACGTGTTGGCCGTGCTTCCAAAGCGGCGGGCTGCACAGGTCTATGTCGATATTGAACGTGAGGTGGCGACCCGAGTGCTGTTCCGCTCCGTGCGCATCGTCGAGGAGCGGGTCGCCCTGCATTTTGGGGTCAGCCGTACGATGGCGCGTGACGTGATGACGCGGCTGGCCGGCACTGGCCTGGTCGAGAAGGACGGCGCCGGGCACTGGCAGGCCGTGTGCGTGACCGCCGAGCGCGTGCGCGACCTATATCAGCTCCGCTGGGCGCTGGAGCCGGAGGCGCTCGCCAGCGCGGGGCCTCGGATCGACCCGGCCCTGGCGGCCGGGATGGTGGAAAGCCTGCGCCGCGCGCGGGCGAACCTGGCGGCGCTCGGCAGCCACGAGTCGGACCGGCTGGAGGCCGACCTGCACATGACGCTGCTCGCCTTCTGCCCCAATCGTGAATTGCTGCATGCACTTCGGACCACACACCTGTTGCTGATTTCGAGCCACGCCATGCTGGACGAGCATCTGCCGATCGATCGCGGCCTTGCCTCCTGCGCCATCGACGAACACCTCGAGGTCATGGATGCCGTAGTCGCCCGCCGGCCGCGCGCCGCCGCCGCCGCGCTGCGTCGACACCTGCGCAATTCGGTCGAGCCATGGCTCAGCCGCTTCCATGCCATGCAATCCCGGGCCGAGCCTGACCGCCCGCCCTACGTCGTGGAGCCCGCACCGACCGTCCCAGCCCGCGCCTGGTCTGGATGAAGGTGTCCTAACCGCTCTCTCGCAACACCAGTTTGAACCCCAGGTCCACCCAGCGAGACCCCACCCGCTCCACCGTCAAGCGCCCCGCCGCCTGGCCGATCTCAGTCCCGTGCACCCGTACGGTGCTCAGCCGGGGACGGACGAGTTGTCCCATTTCGCGATCGCCAAAACCGATCACCGCTACCGGCTGCTCCTCGGCTGCCCCGGGCCGGCTGAGCCCCGCATCACGCAGCGCCGACAACAGCCCGATCGCATACGCATCGTTAGCGGTAAAAACCCCATCCGCGCCCCCCAGGCGCAGCAGCCCGGCCGCTGCCGCCGTGGCCGAACGGTCCAAAACCAGTCGCCGCGGTTCCGGCAGTCCGGCTTCCACGGCCGCTTCACGAAAGCCCTGCCAGCGCCGGGTCGCGCGCGGATCGTCACCGCCGATGAAGGCCAGCGCCCGGCGTCGCTGGCTCGCGAAATGCCTGCCGACGCTGGCGCCGGCCAGCTTGTTGTCGAACCCGGCCACCGCGTCGATCGGCGAGGATGGAAGGTCCCACGTCTCCACGACCGGGATGCGGGCGCGCCGGAGCATCGCGAAACCATCCGCTGTGGCGGGGGAGCCGACCATCACCAGGGCCTCTGGCTTGCGGGCAAGCAGGGCCGAGAGGACGCGATCCTCGGTCGCCGGGTCATACCGTGATTGCGCGAGGATCACCGAATAGCCCTGCGGTTCCAGCACGTCGGTGAGGCCTTGAACGGTCTCGGCGAAGATCGAATTGGCGATGGTGGGCACCACAACCCCGACCGAGCGGGTCCGGGCACTGGCAAGCGAGCCGGCCGCCGGGTTGGGCACATAACCCAGCACCCGAATGGCCTCCTCGACCCGTGCACGGGTCGAGGGCGTAACCAGGTGGGGCGAGCGGACGAAGCGGCTGGCCGTGATGGGCGACACGCCAGCCTGCGCCGCCACCTCGGCCAGGGTCGGGGCGTTGGAACCGGCTTTCTCGGTCGTCTTCATCCCTCCCGCTTTAACCGGTGCTGCAAGCGAATGCGACGTTGCCGTTGCCCGGCGAACAAGCATTGCCAGTATGCGGCGCGGCTTGCCGCGTCGCCGCGCCGAGAGCGGGCCGAAGCCCGGCGCCGGCGCACGAATCTTACGGGCGTGGACCGGCCTGTCCTGCGGGCCCGCGTCAGCGCGCCGGGCCGGGTAGGGGGCCGAGGGCTGTGGCGTGCTGTGCGGCGCGATCCAGACCGAATTGCGTCGGCTTCAGCGCCGGTGCGCGATCGTGGACCGCGAGGCCAGCCCGCAAGGCAAACACTCGCTTTCCGTAGCACACCAGACTCTCGATGGACTGCATCGCGAAGCTCGCGGAGGGCAGGAGGCGGGCGTAGGCCTGTTCCGCCCCGGTCTCGTCGCCGTCGCGGAAGCGATTGTAGGCGATGACCGCATGGTCGATGATGTCGGGGGCTAGGATCAGTCCTGCGCATCCCGCACGCAGGTTGTCGATCACCTCCAGGCCACCGCGGCCATTGAGCACTGGCACGCTGCCGCCCGTGGCCGCGATCACGCGCTCGATCTCCACCGCCGCGCCCTCCGCCTTGAGCACGCGAATGTTCGAGTGGTCGCGCACCAGCCGGGAGATCTCATCGGCGGTGAGGCCGCGGCCCAGGAAGGCCGGCGCGTTCTGGATTCCGGTGGGCAGATGCGTGGCGCCCGCAACCCGGCCGAAGAACTGGATGTACTCGGCCGCACCGTAGCTGCCGACGGGCGGCGGCTGCAGGATCACCCAGTCTGCGCCGACCGCCTCCGCCTGTCGCACTTGCGCCGTCTGCTCGGCGACGGACGCGCCAAAGATCGTGAAGAACAGGGGAACCCGCCCGGCCGTGTCCTCGGCCATCCATTCCATGACGGTGCGACGCTCCGCCTCGCTGAGCTTGGCGACCTCCGTCGCCAGGCCCAGCGCGCCGATCCCGTGCACACCGGCCACAAGGCAGAGCTCGACCTGCCGACGCATCGCCTGCCGATCGAGCCGCTCGTCGGCGTCGAACAACGCGTAGAGGATCGCGTGGATGCCCGCGAAGCCGTGCGGCGAAACCATGAGCGCTAATCTCCGGTCAGAGTGCGGCCGAGCGCGCCGGCGCGGTGCCGGCTTCCTCGGCCTCCGCCTCCGCCGCGGGCCGGGGCGCCATGACGACCGCGAGCGCGGTGGTGAGCGCCAGCACGATCATCAGCACCGCGACGGGCCAGGACGCCCCGCCCGCGGCGGCCACCAGTGCAGTCGCCACAAGCGGGAGCGGACCGCCGATGAAGGCGCCTGTCGTCTCGCGCGCCAAGGCAATGCCGCTGAAGCGGAACCGCACCGGAAACAGCTCCGCATAGAAGGCGGGCTGGACGCCGAACACGGTGCGCAGCCCGACCACCAGCCCCACCGTCATCGCGACTGAAATCACCACCGGATTGCGAGTTTGCAGGAGCCAGAAGAACGGGAATGCGTAGGCCGCGGTGAACAGGGCGCCGAACAGCATCACCTTGCGTCGCCCGATACGGTCTGAAAGCGAGCCGAACACGATGCTGGCAACGGCGCCGCAGGTCGCGGCCACGATCAGGCTGGTCAGCGCGGTCGCCTGCGATATGCCAAGCTCCTTGGTCATGTAGGTCAGGACATAGACCTGGTACACGTAGCCGATGTTCATGATGACGTTGGCGCCCATGGCCACCACCACGGCGCGCGGCTGCGTCCGGATCAGCTCCCAGACCGGCATCCGGGCGGTGCGCGCCTTCGCGCTGACCTTCGTGAACTCCGGCGTCTCCAGGATCTTGCGACGGACGAAGTAGCCGATCCCGACCGCGACCAGGCTGAGCAGGAACGGGATGCGCCAGCCCCAGATCAGGAATTGCTCGCTCGGCAACAGCGAGAACAGCGCGAACACCCCGGCCGACAGCACGATCGCGCCGTCCACCGCGGCGGCCGGCCAGCTGGCCCAGAAGCCCCGGCGCGTACCAGAGTATTCCGCCGCGAACAGGACCGCGCCGCTGTACTCGGCGCCGGCCCCAAGCCCCTGCAGCATGCGGAGCAAGATCAGCAGGATCGGCGCGGCGATGCCGATGCTGTCATAGGTGGGAAGCAAGCCGATGGCCGCGGTCGAGAGGCCCATCAGCATGAGCGTGGCGATCAGGACCGGCTTGCGCCCGTATTTGTCGCCGTAATAGCCGAAGATCACCCCGCCGACCGGTCGCACCAGGAAGCCTACCGCATAGGCAGCGTACGAGGCTAGGATGCCTGCGAGCGGATCGAGCGTGGGAAAGAACAGCTTGTTGAGGACCAGCGCCGCGGCGGTCCCATAAATGTAGAAGTCGTACCACTCTACGATCGTTCCGATCGTGCTGGCACCGACTGCGCGAAACACAGACGAGCGCACATCCGGCGTCGAGCCTGGCTGCATCCTGAACCTCCCTGCGCGGGGCCTTGTGCCGGCCCCGTCGCTCCGTCGTGATTGAATTTACTTTGCGGGCTGAAGGGTCTTGGCGTCGGCCGTGGCGGGCGCGCTGAAGTAGCGGTTGGCGAGCCCCTTCTGGTTCTCGTAGATCGAGCCCCCATGGTCGGCCGGCGGCAGCGGCAGGCGCACGGGAACGTCCACCATGCGCGGCTCGAGTGTCGGACTGCCGGCCACCATCAGCTTGTCGTACGCCGCGATGTCCGGGAGGCCGAGCAGCGGCCAGGCGTCCGCGGCGCGGAATTGGAACAGCAGCAGTCGCCGGTCGCGATCGGAGGTGTTGGGCGCCGAGCCGTGGATGGCGCGCACGTGGTGGATGGTGATCGAGCCGGCCTTGCCGGTCAGCGGGACCGCTTTCGAGAAGTCGATCCCGCTCGTGGCCGGGTCCATGGCGCCGCAGAACTTTCCGTTTGCTTGATGGTCGTAGGTCGGGCCTTTGTGGCTACCCGGAATGATCATCAAAGGCCCGTTTTCCAGCTCCATGTCATCCATCATGACCCCGACCGCGGCCAGGTCGTCGTTGGTGTGCGGGTAAAACGCCCAGTCCTGGTGCCATTCTACCGCCGCGCCGAAGCCGGCGGACTTTAGGTTCAGCTTGGCCGTATCGAAGCGGATGTTTGGGCCCCAGAGCGCGCGCAGCACCGCAACGATCTTCGGGTGATCGACCAGCTTTCCGTATTCCGCATGGTGCAGATGCGGAGCCTTGATGCGCCGCACCCGCGGCTTCTGGGCTGAATGCGTGTCCTCGAGGTCGTACACGTCGGTATGGTCGGTGAGAGGGCGGGCCTTTTCGACGAACTCGTCGGTGACCGCGCGCAAGCGCTGGATCTCTTCCGAGGACAGGATGTCCGGTACGACGATCGCACCGGTCCGCTTGTATTCGGCGATTTGCGCTTGGGTGAGCACGGTAATCCTCCCGGTTGGCTCCGCGGCCGCAAAGGGCGCGCCGCCGAGGCTTGGTGTTGATTGTGGCAATCAATCATAGTACGATTGCCGCGGTCAAGGGGGATATGGGACGATGCAGCGGAATTTCCACGGTCAGGTCGTCGAGGCGCTTGGGCGCCAGATCGGGGCCGGCATCTACGGCCCCGGTGCATCGATGCCGGTGGAAGCGGCGCTCGGCGAAGAGTTCGGCGTCAGCCGGGTGGTGGTGCGCGAAGCGGTCAAGGCGCTGGCGGCCAAGGGCATGGTCGAGGTGCGTCCGCGCACAGGCACCCGCGTGCAGCCCCGGGAGCAGTGGAACCTGCTGGATCCGCAAGTCATCCGCTGGCGCGCTGGCCATTCCGCCGCGAGCATCGGCCGCGATGCTGCCTTCATCGCCGATCTGATGGAATTGCGCCGGACCGTCGAACCGCCAGCCGTCCGCCTTGCAGCGGTGCGCGCGCAAGCTTCCGACCTCGAGGCCCTGCGCGCCGCTTTCGCCGGGATGCAGCAAGCGGTGGAGCGCCAGGGCAATTACGTCACCCCGGACCTCGCCTTCCACGGCGCGATACTGACCGCCTGCCACAACCAATTCCTGCTCCAGCTGCACGGCGCATTGTCGGAAATTCTGAAAGTTAGCTTCTCGATCTCCAGCCGCGACCCGCTCCGCCCGGCCTTGTCGCTGCAATTGCACGAAGACCTGCTGCTTGGCATCGAACGGCATGACCCCGATGCGGCAAGCGCCGCCGCAGAGCGGCTAATCGCCCGCGCGGGTGCAGACTTAGCAAGCGCGTTCGACGCGTCCGCGTCTCCTCGGTAACGCCATCCCCCGATTTCGCGATCGGGGGCACGACGGCCACGGCCTGAACTGACCACAGGAACTCCGATGAAAATTACCGCGATCCGCACGTTTGTCGTCAATGCCGAGATGCGCAACTGGGTCTTCGTGCGCGTGGAGACAGACGTGCCCGGCCTCTATGGCTGGGGCGAGGCAACGCTGGAATGGAAGACCCGGGCGGTCGTCGGCGCGATTGAGGACCTCGAGCCCCTGCTCCTCGGCCACGATCCGCGCGACATCAGCCGCACCGTGACCCGGCTGGTCAAGCATGGGTTCTGGCCACCGGGCGTGATCGGCATGACCGCCATCAGCGGCATCGAGCACGCGCTGTGGGACATCCTGGGCAAGAGCCTCGGACAGCCGGTGTGGCGTCTGCTGGGCGGCCGCGTGCGCGACAAGGTGAAGGTCTATACGCATCTCGGCCTGGGCGACATGCGCGCGGTGTACGAGACCATGGAGCCGGAGCCGCTAGCTGACCGGGCCGCGGAGCTGGTTGCGGCAGGGTACGAGGCCTTCAAGGTCGTGTTCATCCCCTACACGCATTTCAGTACGACCTCGCGCGCCTTGCGCCATGTCGGGACCCTTATGCGCAAGCTGCGCGAAGCCGTGGGGCCCGGCGTGGATGTCATGGTGGATTTCCACGGGCGTTGCGGATCGCCCAAGGTAGCACTTCAGTTCATACGCGAGCTCGAGCCGTATGAGCCGCTCTTCGTCGAAGAACCGATCCAGCCTGGCGACCTCGAATCGATGCGTATTATTACCGAGCAGGCAGGCTGCCCGGTGGCGAGCGGCGAGCGGCTGGTCGGCCTGGCGGAGTTCGAGCCGCTGTTCCATGCTCGGGCCATCAATATCGCCCAGCCGGACCTAAACCATTGCGGGGGACTCCTGACCGCCCAGGGCATCGCGGCGGCGGCAGCCAGCGCCAATATCGGCATCGCGCCACACAACCCGAACGGGCCGCTGGCCGGCGCCGCCGCGCTACATTTCGCAGTCGCGACGCAGAACCTCGTGATCCAGGAGGTGATGGAGAAGACCGTCCCCTGGCAGGACGACGTGGTGGCCGCAACGCCGATCCGGCGCACCGGTGGGTTCTGGAGCCTCCCGGAGGCGCCCGGCCTCGGCTTCGAGGTGAACGAAGCTGAAGCCGCGAAGCACAAATTCAAGCAGGAGGTGTTCCACACCGAGCACGCCGTACTTCCCGACGGAACCCTGGTGGATTGGTGAGCGGCAACTCGGGTGGTCGTCGAAAGCGCGAACTGCCCGGCGTGCGCTCGGGGCTGGCTCAGGCTCTGGTACGACTGTGTCACGGCGTTGTTGCACTGACCCGGTCGCGTCAGGAAATCGGCTATTCGATGTCGGATCAGCGCCAGCGTAGGGTAACTGATCGCGGTAGGGAACCGGGTTACCCCGGTCCCCCCGCGCAGCTCCGTACGGGCGGGACTCCCGCATACGGCTCCCACCTTGGGTGTTTGACGGCGAAGCGGTTGGATGGCCAGGGATGAAGGATTCGCGGTTCGGGGAGCCACTCGTCGGCCAGCGTCTTCAACCGCTCCCAAGTCGTCTTGTCCCGCTGGCTGCGCCGCTTCAGCGTGCGATACCAGAGGGTTTTGACGTGTTCGCGGAACGCCCGAAGCGCGCGGCCATTGGTTGGCACCGCGTGATAGGCGTTGAAGCCGCTAACCACCTGCTTCAGCCAGTCTCCCTGTATCGGGATGGGCTGATGCATGCGCCGCCGCAGTTCCTCCTTGATCTTTCCGAGCTTGGCCCGCATGCGGTCGCGCCAGGTTTTCCTGCACAGCAGGAACTTGCCCCGGCTGTTGCGGCCGCAGATGAAGGTGAAGCCCAGGAAGTGGCGTGGTTCGGTGTTGGTGCACTCGGTGGATGGAGGGCGAGATGACCCCAGCCCCGGTCCGTTATGCGACGACCCGCCGGCAACGGACGGATGTCGGGCGTCCTGTCAGCAGCATCCGGTTCAGGACGGTCACGCCGATGGCAGGCTCGGCTTGCTGGGCAGCGAAGCCGCGGGCTCGCAGCCGTGGTCAAATCAGCGCTTTGTAGCGGCCCATTGTTGTTTCCACTGAAGAACGCTGGCCGTAGTCGGTCGCGGCCTGCCAAGCCAGTCGGCCCTGTTCCGTGATCATCTCCAGATGGCGTTCGCGCCGTGAGAGCGGGCCCGGTTCCCCACTGGCCACGGCCGTCGAGCGTGGCGGGATCACCACGTCGATGCCATCGCCCTGTGCCGCAATCGTCTGGTAGGCAGGCACGCCATCATACGCGCTGTCCGCCGTCACCCGGGCTATCGGATCATCAATCCGATCGAGCAGCGGCCCGACCTGGGATGGATCGTCGGTGTCCTGATCCGTCAGGGTCTGCGCCACGATCATGCCGCTGGCGGCGTCAACCGCCAGATGCAGCTTACGCCATCGCCGCAGGCGATCCCCCGGCGGGGCAGGCCGCGAAGCGGACTGGAGGTCCGGCGCGACTTCGCGCCATGTTTCGCCTCTAGCCATTGACCCGCTCCGTAGACCTGCAGGCCGGTGCTGTCGATCAACACGTGCAACGGACCGGGCGGCACCGAGGCCGGTTGGATCACCGGCAACGTCACCGCTCGGCGGCTGACCGTGGTATGATCAGGCACTGAGATCGTCAGGTCCATCAACGTGAGCACCG